>JAESGM010000165.1_pt1 | contig 137652 bp, 121 predicted proteins | sample 9269721 | NCBI WGS metagenome assembly JAESGM01 (sample SAMN15720920, study PRJNA650825) | algae metagenome | isolation source: Komarekiella atlantica HA4396-MV6 and co-occurring heterotrophs from... | place: USA: Theobald House, Kauai, HI | collected 2009-07-29 | reverse complement strand
ATCTCTCCGTCGGCGGCGCTTATGGAGGGGCGCGCATCCGTTGTAAAGGAGGGCGGCGCGTATCGACGATCCGCGCCGCCCTCTTCCGGAATTTGCTCCATGCTCGCTCTCGCCACCCGCTTCCTTGGCTATGCCGCTCTCATGGCGGCCATGGTCGTGGGCGTCCTTGACGGGGCGCGTGGCATCGCCGACGGCGTGACGCGCCTGTCCTCGCTGACGGCTGTCCTCGATGGCGCGTTCCCCCGCGCTTTTCCGGCGTTCGGCGAGGCGGTGGGCCGGTTCGCGCATCCAGCGCTCTGGGATCCGGTGCTCAAGACCATGCTGCAGGTTCCCGCCACACCAGCCTTGTTCGCGCTGGGGCTGGGCCTGCTGCTGGCGGGCCGGCGCGGCCAGGCGGCGATCCTGCCGCCCGAATGAGCCGGTTCACGCGAGACTGACCCCCGAGCCCCGCTCGATCGCGCCGATCTCTGCGACGGCGTCGTAGCCCGCAGCCGCGAGTCCCGCCAGCGCGGCCGCCACATTCTCGGGCGGCACGGCGGCGAGCAGGCCCCCGGCGGTCTGGGGATCGAGGATGATCCGACGCCAGGCGGCGTCGCAGGCGTCCGGGTCGGCGAGATGGCGAAGCGCCAGCGCGTTCTCCGGCAGGAGGCTGGAGGCATGGCCCGCGGCGGCTAGCGCCGCCACGCCGTCCGCCAGCGGAAGGGCATCCAGCCGCAACCGCGCGCCGCGATCATCTCCCAGCATCTCCACGAGATGCCCGAGCAGGCCGAAGCCGCTGACGTCGGTCATGGCCGTCGCGCCCCTTGCGCGCAGGAGGCGCGCCGCGTCGGCGTTGGAGCGAATCATCGCGGCAAGCATCGTCTCCACTGCCGAGGCGGGCGCGGCCGCGCGCATGTCCGCGGCGAAGAGGATCCCGGTGCCGAGCGCCTTGGTCAGGATCAGCCGGTCGCCGGGGCGGGCGCCACGCTTGGCGAGCGGCGGAGCCTCCAGCCTCCCGGTCGCCGCGAGGCCCAGCGCCAGGGTCTCGCCCTCGGCGCTATGACCGCCCACCAGAGCGCAGCCCGCCTCATCGAGCGTCCGTCGCGCGCCGGCGAGAAGCTGGTGGAGTTCGTCCGCCACCTTGGCGGGCGGCCCGAACGGAATCGTGGCGATCGCGAGCGCGTGGTGCGGCGTGGCGCCCATCGCGTGGATGTCGTTGAGGGCGTGGTTCGCGGCGATGCGGCCGAAGAGATAGGGGTCGCCGATGAAGGCCCTGATCTGGTCCACGGTCTCGGCCAGGAGAGGCCCGCCGTCGAAGCGCAGCAAAGCCGCGTCGTCCGGCCGGTCGAGACCTTGCAGAATCGCCGGCGCGGCGAGCGGCGGCGGCAGGCGCGACAGGGCTTCCGCCAGAGGCCCGGGCCCGACCTTGGCCGCGCAGCCGCCGCAGCGCATCGGCTCGAGCTCGTCCGCGGGGTTTGCTTCGGGAACCGCGAATCGCTCCATGAAGGCCTGGTCGATGCGGTCCTTCCAGCGCCGCACCCATCGACCCTCGACGGCCGGCAGCCAGTCGCGCGTCGCGATGGCCTCGTCGCGGGCGGTCCTGAGAATGGCGAGATACCGCTTCTGCGGACGATAGGCCTCGAGCCTTTCGCCCTCGGCCGCGGCCCTGAGATTGCGGGCGAGGACGGGTCCCTGGCGCACGGCGAAGACGCCGGCGCGGGGCCTAGGGTCCGTCGGCATCGTGGCGCAGTCGCCGGCGGCGAAGACGCGGTCGTCGTCGAGCGCCTGCAGGGTGGGCCGGATGGCGATGCCGCCGTTGTCGGCCTTGGGCAGGTCCGTGGCGGTGAGCCAGGCCGCCGGCTTCGCCGCGGTCGAGGCGAAGATGGCGTCCGCGGCCACGACGCGGCCGCCGGCGAGGCGTACGCCGTCAGGCGCGACGCGCTCCGCAGGATCCTGCTCGACAAGGTCGATCCCGCGGGCTGTGAGCGCCCGCCGGATGCGGCTCAGGGCCGAGCCAGGAAGCGATGGCGCGAGCCCCCCGCCGGCCAGAAGCGTAACGTTCGCGTCCCTCCAGCGGTCGCGAAAGGCGAAGGCCAGTTCGATCCCCGCCGGTCCGCCGCCGATCACCGCCACCCGCCGCGGCGCTTGGCCGAGCGATGCCTCCAGCCGCTGCAGCCGCCGCAGGAAACCGGCGATCGGCTTCACGGGGATGGCATGCTCCGCGGCACCCTCGATGCCGGCAAGATCGGGCGTGATGCCCACGTCGAACGAGAGGAGGTCATAGGCGAGGGGCGGCCTGTCGGCGAGGAGCAGACGCCGCCCCGCGCGGTCGATCCCCGTCGCCTCGGCCCGGACGAGGCGGCAGCCGGTGGCGCGGGCGAGCCTCGCGATGTCGATCAGCATGGCGCCTGGAGGGAAGTCCCCCGCGATGCAGCCGGGCAGCATGCCGGAATAGGGCGATTCCAGCCGATCCGTGACGATGGTGATCCGGCTGCCCTGCAAAGGGTGCATGCCGAAGGCGCGCATCACCTGCACATGCGCATGCCCTGCGCCGACGAGGACGATGTCGGTCTCGACCGGAGCGGCGGCGGGCTGCATCGAGGCCGTCTCAGGCGGCCCTGCCGTCCGCCCCGAGCCAGGCCTTGAGCGCGGCCTGCTCGTCCTGCGACAGATGCAGGCCGAGCTTGGAGCGCCGCCAGAGGATGTCCTCCGCCGTCATGGCCCATTCCCGCTCCTGCAGATGGCGGATCTCCGCCTCACACAGCGGGCCGAACCAGCGGCCGAGATCCTCCGCATTGCGCGCCTCACCCAGGAATCGACGCGCCTCCGTGCCATAGCTGCGGGCCAGACGGCGGGCGAGCTTCGCGTCCAGAAAGGGATGCTCGCGCCGAAACTCGGCCTCGAGCGCGGCGCGGCCGTCCGTCGGGAAATCGCCGCCGGGGAGGGGGGCCTTGCCGGTCCAGCCCTTCTTGGCCGCGATCCCGGGCCAGTGGGGACCGAGCTTCTCCAGCACCGCTTCCGCGAGCCGCCGGTAGGTCGTGATCTTGCCGCCGAAGATGGAGAGGAGCGGCGCCTGTCCCTCCTTCTCGTCGAGATCGAAGACATAGTCGCGCGTGGCGGCCTTCGCCTCGCTCGCCCCGTCGTCGTAGAGCGGACGCACGCCGGAATAGGTCCAGGCGATCTGGTCGCGGGTCACGGGCTTCGCGAAATATTCGGAGGCCGCGGCGCAGAGATAGTCGGTCTCCTCGGGCGTGATCGCCACCTTTGCCGGGTCGCCCTGGTAGTCCCGGTCCGTCGTGCCGACGAGGGTGAAGTCCTCCTCGTAGGGGATGGCGAAGATGATGCGGCCGTCCGCGTTCTGGAAGATGTAGCAGCGGTCGTGGTCGAAGAGCTTGCGCACGACGATGTGCGAGCCCTGCACCAGGCGGACCCTGGCCTTCGTGTTCGAGCGCAGCGCGCCCGTGAGCACGTCGGAAACCCAAGGGCCCGCGGCGTTGACGAGCACCTTGCCACGCACCGTCTGGCGCTCGCCGGTGTCCGTCCGCTCGACCGTGAGCGTCCAGCCGTCCGCCTCCCGCAGGGCGGAAACGGCGCGGGTGCGGGTGTTGATCGATGCGCCGCGGTCGGCCGCGTCCCTGGCGTTCAGCGCGACGAGGCGCGCATCGTCCACCCAGGCGTCCGAATATTCGAAGCCGCGCGCGAAGAGGCCAGGTTTCAGCGGCGCGCCGGCCGGATCCTGCGTGAGGTCGATCGTGCGGGTGGCGGGCAGCTTCCGCCGGCCGCCGATGTTGTCATAGAGGGCGAGGCCGAGGCGCAGCAGCCAGGCGGGCCGCAGTCCCTTGTGATGGGGCAGCACGAAGCGCAGAGGGTGGACGATATGCGGCGCGATGCCCCAGATCACCTCGCGCTCCATCAATGCCTCGCGCACGAGCCTGAACTCGTAATATTCGAGATAGCGCAGGCCGCCGTGGACCAGCTTGGTCGACCACGAGGACGTGCCGCTGGCGAGATCGTTCATCTCGCAGAGCCAGACGGAAAGGCCGCGTCCAGCCGCGTCCCGGGCGATGCCGCAGCCGTTGATGCCGCCGCCGATGATGAGGAGATCGTGCACGGGGTCTAGATCGTACGCCGGGAGGCGGCGGGCAAGGTCTTTCTGAGACGACGACGCCCTTCGGCGCTAGCGGCCGACGCGCTCGCCCGGATAGACGCCCCAGAGGCGATCCTGCTGGATCCAGCCCTCGAAGCCGTCGCCAGAGAGGCGGCACCAGCGTCCCGTGCATTGCTCGACATTGCCGATGACGCCCGGCTGGAGCCTCGCCACGACCGCGGCGCTGTCGCTGTCCTTGCCGTAGATCGCGATCGCTGGATCCTTGAGGCGCGGGTTGATCTGCGCCGTGCGCCGACCGGACAGGCGCGAATGGAAGACCCAGCCATCGTCGCCTTCCGAATCCCTGACCCGCCGCCAATTCTCGAATTCGGCGATGATCTCGACCGGAACGCCCTCCTTCTTGAAGAGCCACTTGATGCGGTGGTCCTTGCTGGGCCCCTCGCGCATCGGCGTGTCGGACGGCTTCAGGCTGACGAAGCGCGGAATCGGCAGCCCGCTGACGGAACCAGTGGTTTCCTGCGCCAGAGCAGGCGCGATCAGCACCGCGGACAGAGCCGCAACCATCGACAAGACACGAAGTCCCAACGCCATCATCCCCAACGAACTCCCGGTCCGACGGAGGCCCGCTCGCACCCGAATGGGACGCGAGCAAGGCGAAGACCGGGGCCACTTCTTGCGCCGCCGCGCCGCTTTGGTAAACCGGATCGCGGCGGTCGTGAACTGGCACTCGACATTTAGAGCGGTTGTCGCAGCGCGCCGTTAACGGTGTATGAAGAAAGCGCGCGCCTGGTCCGCGAGACATGGGAAGGAATCGCGGAATCGATGTCGTATCGTAAACCGACGGTTATCATCACCCGGAAGCTGCCCGACATGGTCGAGCAGCGCATGGTCGAACTGTTCGACGCGCGCGTGAACGCGGAGGATCGCCCCTTCGACGCGAGCGCTCTCAAGCGCGCGGTCGCTGAAGCCGACGTCCTCGTGCCGACCGTGACCGACCGGATCGACGCCGAGGTCATCGCGGCGGCAGGACCACGCCTGAAGCTGATCGCCAATTTCGGCAACGGCGTCGACAATATCGACGTGAAGGCCGCCTATGCGCGCGGCATCTCGGTGACCAACACGCCCGGCGTGCTGACGGAGGACATGGCCGATTTCACCATGGCGCTGATCGTGGCCGTGTCGCGCCGCTTCTTCGACGGGGCGCGCGCCGTCTCCAGCGGCCAGTTCGCCGGCTGGTCGCCGAGCTGGATGCTAGGACAGCGCATCTCCGGCAAGCGTCTGGGCATCATCGGCCTTGGCCGCATCGGCTACGCGGTGGCGAAAAGGGCCCGGTCCTTCGGCCTGCAGATCCATTACCACAATCGCCGGCCGGCCGCGGCGCGGATCGAGCAGGAGCTCGGCGCGACCTACTGGGACAGCCTCGACCGCATGATCGCGCGGATGGACATCGTCTCGATCCACTGCCCGCACACGCCGGCGACGTTCCACCTGCTGTCGGGCCGCAGGCTCAGGCTGCTGCAACCGCATGCGATCCTCGTCAATACGGCACGTGGCGAGATCGTCGACGAGGAAATCCTCGCGGAGATGCTGGAGGAGGGCAAGCTTGGGGGCGCCGGGCTCGATGTGTTCGAGCACGAGCCGCAGATCAATCCTCGACTCCTCAAGCTGGCGGACCAGGGCCGCGCGGTGCTCTTGCCGCACATGGGATCCGCGACGCTGGAGAGCCGGATCGAGATGGGCGAGAAGGTCATCATCAACGTGAAGACCTTCACCGATGGCCATCGCCCGCCGGATCGCGTGCTTCCGGCGCTGGATTGACGCCGGGTCAGCCTTATTCCGGCGATCGCTTCAGGACTTTGTTCATCCGGATGACGTAGCGTCAGCGCGAAACATCCGGGAGACTTCGTCGCCGTGGTCGCCATCGCACGCAATTCGGGCAGCTATGCACTGATCGCACCCGTCTCGATCAAGCCGGGCGCCGACGCTCTGCGCAAGGTCGCGCAGGCAGCTGGCAACTCCGTCTCGACCACGCAGACGACCCTGACCTTGCAGTCGGGCGAGCTCTCGCGCTTCGTCAAGCAGGTGGCGACCGAATCCGATCCCGTGGCCGCCCTCGAGACCGCGCGGGGCCTCACCCGGTCCGCGGAGATCTCCACGGCGGTCGCCGACGCGCTGAAGTCCGTCCAACAGCGATTCATGCAGGCCCAGAGCGCCAACAGCAGCCGCCCGGCTTCAGCCAGCGGCACCGCCGCCGGCGCGGCGCTGGTGGCGATGCTGCGGGAATCGATCAGCGGCGACGAGGATTCCTTCGATTTCTCGATGCTGCTGACCCGGACCTCGAGCTCCAAGGTCAAGCCGAACCAGATCAACGTCACGGCGGCGCGCCAGAACCAGCCCGACGTCTTCGACCGCAGCATCCCGCTCACGACGGCGGTCGGCGGCATGGCCAAGATCGACGTGACGCGGACGGCTCTCGCGGGACAGACGGTCGACGTCCTGCTCGATCCCGGCAATCCATCGCTGGGCGGCGTGCCAAGGCTCCTCTACACGCCCTCCGGCGCACCGCAGAACGGCAACGAAGGCTTCTACATCAAGGCCTCGACGGGCAAGGCGGACGACACCGTCGTGCTCGACACGCGCGATTCGACCGAGGAGGACACGCGACTGTCATCCATCGACCTCGATACCGGCGAGGGCAGCGACATCGTCTTCATCGCCGGCAACAACGTGGCGAAAGTCGATGCCGGCGCGGGCGACGACATGGTCGCCGTCGAGGGTGACGGCATCGTCTATGGCGGCGAAGGCAACGACCTGATCTTCGCGCGGACGGCTTCCGGCGACGTCGGGGACGACGTGATCTACAGCGACGGCTTCGCCTCCGGGGGCGATGGCGACGATGCGATCACGCTGTTCACGCTCGATGCGGAGAATGACGATACTCTGAAGATCGCCTACGGGGGCGCCGGCAATGACCAGATCGTGGCCAGCGTGAAGGCCGCCATCGACGGCGGCGATGGCGATGACGTGCTGATGCTGCGCGACGGCGGCACGGCCGGCGGCGGCGCCGGCGCCGACAAGATCTCGGCCTGGGCCGACGCCACCGTGGAGGGCGGTGCCGGCAACGACGATATTCTGCTGTTCTTCGGCGGTGCCGCCGACGGCGGGGACGGCGACGACAAGATCGAAACCAACACCTATGCCACGGCCGGCGGCGGCAGGGGCGCCGACACGGTCGTCATGAACGGCGGCGGAACCTACAAGTTCGCGAAGGGCGACGGCTCCGACAAGGTGACGATGGAGAAGGCCAAGGCGCAGCCCGACGACATCAACAAGGCGCCGGTGAACACGATCATCATCGACGGCTATTCCGCGTCGGACATGAATGTGAACCTGACGGCCATGGATGTCACGCTCACGCCGACCGCGATCAGCAACACGCAGGACAAGCTCAGCGTCAGCCGCGAGATCGCCGGCAACATGCAGATCATCTTCCGCAAGGACGGCCAGCAGCAGATCCTGTCGATCAACGGCCTGACGCAGTCCCTGGGGGCGACGACGCCGATCACTCCTTGACTCGTCAGGCGATCCGCACGATCGCCTCGATTTCCACCGTGATGCCGTTGGGAAGCGATCCCATGCCCACGGCGGAGCGCGCGTGGCGGCCCTTGTCGCCGAGAACCGCGACCAGCAGGTCCGAGCAGCCGTTGATGACCTTCGGGTGATCGCCGAAGTCCGGCGCGGCATTGACCATGCCGAGGAGCTTTACAACCTCGACCTTGTCGAGATCACCGCCTGCCGCCTCCTTCATCGCCGCCAAGAGGCCGAGGCCCGTCAGCTTCGCATGCTCATAGGCCTCTTCCCAGGTGACGCCGGCGCCGACCTTTCCGGTCGCGACCGATCCGTCGGGCCGGCGGGGCCCCTGTCCCGAGAGATAGACGAGGTCGCCCACGCGCTTCCAGCGCACGTAATTGGCGATCGGGGCCGGAACCGACGGCAGCGTCAGACCCAGCTTGGCGAGATTGGCTTCGGCGGACATCAGGTTCTCCCAGGGGTTTCTTGAATCACCGCCGGCGTCAGGGCCGCGGGTGCCACCACTTGCCCCGGAGCACCACGCCTTCCGAGACGATCTTGCGGTCGCCGATCAGATGCTCGCCGACGACGTCGACATAGTCGAAGCGACCCTCGCGGACGGTCATGATCGTGGCGTCGCCGAGGGAGCCAGGCTTCAGCGAGCCGTACTCAGGGCGCTGCAGCATCATGCCGGCGTTCACGGTCGAGGCCGCGATCACCTCGTCGAGGCTCATGCCGAGGCAGAGGAACTTCGACATGGTCGTCACCTGGTCGAAGGCCGGCCCGTCGATGCAGAGCTGGTGGATGTCGGATGAGATCGTGTCAGGCAGGAAGCCGTTCGCCAGCATGGCGCGCGCCGTCTTGAAGGCGAAGGAGCCCTTGCCGTGGCCGATGTCGAAAAGCACGCCGCGCTTGCGGGCCTCCAGCACGGCCTGCTTCACGGTGCCCTGCGCCGTGCAGGGGGCATTGGGGAAGGGGCGGAAGGCGTGGGTGAGCACGTCGCCCGGCCGCAGCATGCCGATCACCTCCTCGTAGGAGGGGGGAGGATGGTCGATGTGGCACATCAGCGGCATGCCGACCTCGTTGGCGACCTGCAGCGCGATCTCGAGCGGCGCTGACCCTTGGTCGCCGGAGGAATTGCGTCCGACGCGCACCTTGATGCCGACAATGAGGTCGCGGTTCGCCGCGGCGACCTCGGCGCATTCGATCGGCGCCATGAGGCGCATGTCCTCGCTCTCGCCCACCATGATCGTCTTCGAGAAGCCGTAGATGCCGGCGAACGAGACATGAAGATAGGCGAGGATGCGCGCCTCGGACCGCTCGATCACGTGCCGGCGGAAGCCCGGCCAGTTGCCGGGGCCGGCGGAGCCGGTGTCCACCGACGTGGTAACGCCCGAGAGGCGGGCGAACTCGTCCGCGTCGATGCCGAGCGAGGTGCCGCCCCAATAGACATGCGTGTGCATGTCGATGAGGCCGGGCGTGACGATGAAGCCGGAGACGTCGCGCTCCTCAGCAGCGCCCGAGAGGTTCGGCCGGCAGGCGGCGACCCGGCCGTCCTTGAAGGCGACGTCCATGACGGCGTCGATCTTCTGCGAGGGGTCGACGACCCGTCCGCCCTTGAGGATGAGATCGTAGGTCATTCCGAAAGTCGCGCCCCCTGCTTGCGGGCCCATATGAGGCCGGCAACGGAGATTTGGAAAGCCGGAAATCTGGGGGCGGTATCTCCTTCTACCTGCATTTGGGGGGAGCGCCTCTGCTCCCTCTCCCCGTCCTTAACGGGGAGAGGGCCGGGGTGAGGGGCGTGGGCGAGTTGGCGCAAGTGGCGAAGTGCATGTCACGGAGATGGCGGCGCGTACTCACCCAGCCCCTCACCCCGGCCCTCTCCCCGCAGGCGGGGAGAGGGGACGCGCCACGATGGCCATTCCGCTAAAGCGTGTCCCAACCTTCGACGTGGGCCAGGATCGTTTCCAGCAGGCCATAAAGGTTTTCGAACACTTCGCCGTTGGTCACGCGCAGCACGCGATAGCCTGCGGCCTCCAGCGTCCGGGTTCTCTGCAAGTCCCGTCGCAGTTCATCGTCCGTGGAGTGCGTGGCGCCGTCGACTTCGACGATGAGCCTCGCCTCCCGGCAACAGAAGTCGGCGAAGTAGATTCCGATCGGCAACTGGCGGACGAATTTGAAACCATTCAGTTGCCGGCCGCGCAGCTTTTGCCACAGCTTGTCCTCGGCGCTCGTTTGGGAGGCGCGGAGGTCCCTTGCACGGCGGGTTTCCTGGATGCGCAGACCCCGCATGGTCGAGCCTCCCGAGTCCCGCGACTACGGCTGGATAGCGAACCCTATTCGTCCCTCCCCCCTGAGAACGGGGAGAGGGACTGAGCGCTACTCCGCAGCTTCGATCCGCTTCACGGGACCACGGCTGGCGCGCTGGCGCTTCAGGAGGTCCGCCACGAGGAAGGCCATCTCGATCGCCTGCTCGGCGTTGAGGCGGGGATCGCAGTGGGTGTGGTAGCGGTCGGCAAGGTCGATGTCGGTGATGGCGCGGGCGCCGCCAGTGCATTCCGTCACGTTCTTGCCGGTCATCTCGAGATGGATGCCGCCGGCGTAGGTGCCCTCGGCCTCATGCACGGCGAAGAAGTTCTTCACCTCGGAGAGGATGCGGTCGAACGGCCGCGTCTTGTAGCCGTTGCCGCTGGTGATCGTGTTGCCGTGCATCGGGTCGCAGGACCAGACGACGGTGCGGCCCGACGCCTTTACCGCGCGGATCAGGGCCGGCAGCTTCTCGAACACCTTGTCGTGGCCGAAGCGGCAGATCAGGGTCAGCCGCCCGGCCTCGTTCTCCGGGTTGAGCTTGTCGATCAGCTCCATCAGGCCGTCAGGCGTGAGCGAAGGGCCGCATTTCAGGCCGATCGGGTTCCGGATGCCCCGGAAATACTCGACATGGGCGTGGTCGGGCTGGCGCGTGCGGTCGCCGATCCAGAGCATGTGGCCCGACGTCGCGTAATGGTCGCCACTCGTGGAGTCGACGCGCGTCATCGCCTGCTCGTAGCCGAGCAGCAGCGCCTCGTGGCTGGTGTAGAAGTCGGTGATCCGCATCTCCGGATGGGTTTCCGGGTCGATGCCGATGGCGCGCAGGAAATCGAGGCTCTCCGTGATCTTCTCGGCCAACTCACGGTATCGACCGCTCGATGGACTGTCCTTCACGAATCCGAGCATCCAGCGATGCGCGTTGTCGAGGTTCGCGTAGCCGCCGGTCGCGAAGGCGCGGATCAGGTTCAGCGTCGCGGCCGACTGGCGGTAGGCCATCAGCTGGCGGCGCGGATCCGGCGTGCGGGCCTCGCCCGAGAACTCGATGTCGTTGATGATGTCGCCGCGGTAGGACGGCAGCTCGACGCCGTCCTTCTTCTCGACGTCCGACGAGCGAGGTTTCGCGAACTGGCCGGCGACGCGGCCGACCTTCACCACCGGCGAAGCGGCGGCGTAGGTAAGCACGACCGCCATCTGCAGGAAGACGCGGAAGAAGTCCCGGATATTGTCGGCCGAATGCTCCGCGAAGCTCTCGGCGCAATCGCCGCCCTGCAGCAGGAATTGCTCGCCCGCCGCGACCTTGCCCAACGCCCGCTTGAGCTTGCGCGCCTCGCCCGCAAAAACGAGCGGTGGAAAGCCGGCGAGCTGCGACTCCACGGCCTCGAGGGCGGCGGCATCGGGATAAAACGGAGCCTGCGCCACAGGCTTCGTTCTCCAGCTCGATGGGGTCCAGCGATCGCTCATGACATGCTCCTCGCGCCTGCGGACGGCAGGGGCCAAGCCTCCTGATGGGTTAACGGCCGGGCCTTAAAGCACGGAACGGGCAGTTGTGCCATCCCCGGCCGCGCGGGCCGGCGCCGGACCTCCCGCGAAGACCTTCACGCCCCAGGCCACGCCCGCGATCAGCAGGATACCCCCGGCCCATTCCGACGCGTGCGGCCAGCGCCCCTCCCAGGCGAAGCCGTAGAGGAGCGCGAACAGCGTCTCCGCCACGATCAGCTGCGCCGAGAGCGCGAGCGGCAGACGATGGGACGCCAGAGTCCAGAAGTACTGCGCGATCCACGAGGCCAGCACGCCGGTGATGAGGGCCCAGAGGAGCAGCCGCATGCCGGCCTCGCCGGCGAAGCCGAGGTCCGGGATGCGGCTCCAGCCCATGGCGGGCGCGAGCGCCAGGAGCGGCAGCGTGCCCGCCGCCGCGCCGAGGCCCTGCAGGCTCGTCCAGCCCAGCGCCGGCGGCGGATTGGCGGACCGCATCGTCCGGGCGTTGGTGACGGCGTAGAGGAACCAGATTCCGAGGCCGAGAAGCGCGATCAGAAATCCCTTCACGACATCGGCCTGCGCGGCCGCGGTCTCCGCCATCCGGATCGAGGCGAGATTGACGATGCCGAGGCCGACCGCGATCAGGACGAGCGGTCCTGCAAGCGCCTTCCAGGACACGGACCCGTCCTGCCAGTTGCCGTAGAGCGCCAGCACGAGCGGCAGCCCGCCGATGACGAGCGGCGCGATGGCCGGCCCGGCGAGGCGGACCGCGAAGGCGATGCAGAGAAAGTAGATGACGAAGCCCGAAAGGCCGAGCCAGAGCGCCAGCAGCATTCGGCGGGCGTTCATCGGCCCCGGCCGGAAGCGCCGGTCGACCGCCATCAGCAGCAGCGACGTCAGGCCGAAGGCCATGTAGCGCAGGATGGCGATGTCGACCTCGGAATAGGGCGCAACCGCGCGCGGGGCGACGAAGGTCAGGCCCCAGAGCGCGCCGGCCGCGAGGCCGGCGGCCACGCCGATGAGCATCTGTCTCAGCCGCCGGCCAGCGCCGGAAACATGTAGGTCTTGCCGTCGCGGAAGTTGAAGTCCGGATCCTCCCAGGCGACCATCTTGCCGGGGTTGAGCAGCCCCTGCGGGTCCGCTTCCCGCTTGAAGGAGAGCTGGACCTCGTTGGTCTGCTTCATGCCGCCTTCCTCCAGCGTGTAGCGGTGCGGATTGAAGATCGGCGCGCCCATCTCCTCGTGGATGCGCATGATCTCTTCCAGCCGCTCCTCGGTGGTGAACTTCACCATCGGGAGGCCGAAGGCCGTCACCTTGCCGTCGAAGCGCACGAACTCGAGATGGGCGTGCATCTCCTCGCCGAAATGGCGGTGGATCTTCGCCATCGTCTCGACGGAATTCGGGAAGGGGTAGAGCACCTGCAGGTAGGTGATCGCGGGATCGACGCGCAGCGCCCGGAGTGTCGTGTGGTTCCAGCCGAGCTCGTAGCCCGGCGGCAGGCCCTTCGTCTCCTCGGCCGTCATCGCAGCTGTGTTCACGAGCACCTCGGCGCCCGTGATGGTGCGGGTGAAGGCGAGCATCGCGTCCAGCGCGTGCCGGGCGACCATGACGATCACGGCCGTCTTGCCGCGCGGAATGAATTTCCTGTGGCGCAGGAAATAGTCGTGCGGCGCGGGCGCCTCCACGACGGCGAGCTCCTTGAGCAGCAGGCCATCCTGCTCGCCCAGGATGTTGGCATATTCTGCGGCGCGGACGAGGTCGTCGAAGCCGACGATGACGTCGATCCAGTCGTAGGCGGGCGCGAGCGGCACCTCGACCTCTGTGATAATGCCGTTGGTGCCGTAGGCGTGGCTGACCTTGTGCAGGTCGGAGCCGGTCAGCTCCAGCACGCGGGGAGTCTTCTCCATCGTGACGACGCGCAGCCGGATGATGTTGCCCCAGTCGCGCAGGCCGCCCCACTTGATCGAGCCCGCGCCGCCCGAGCCGCCGGCGATGAAGCCGCCGAGCGAGGCGGTGGCGTAGGTCGAGGGATGCAGGCGGATCTCCTGCGGGTTGGCCATGGCGCGGGTCTCATGGTCGATCTTCTCCATGATCGCGCCAGGCTCGCAGACGAGCACGCCGGGCTTCACGGACTTCACCTTGTCGAAGCCGGAAAGGTCGAGCACCACGCCGCCGGAGAGCGGCATCGCCTGGCCATAGTTGCCGGTGCCGGAGGCGCGCGGCGTGACGGGTATGCCGAGCTCATGGCAGGCGGTGAGCGCGTCGATCACCTCCTGCTCGCTCGTGACCGAGACGATCGCGTCGCCGGTGACGTTCGCGAGCTGGCGCTTGAGCGTGGGCGAGTACCAGTAAAAGTCGCGCGACTTCTGCTGCACGAGGGCAGGATTGTCCTCGATCCGGAGATGGCCGAGGCGCGATTTCAGGGCGGCGATGTCGAAGCGGCTCATGGTTCCTTGGTCTTTCGTTCGTCGCAGAAGGGGCGGGCCGAAGCCCTTCAGGGGTTCATGCCGGCGAGGCTGTCGAGTTCGCGATAGTCGGGAAGCGCCGTTGCAAGGCGCTTGCCAGCCCTGACCACGGTCCTGTCGGCCTGCGGGCGGGACAGCAGCTCGGTCCAGTTGCGCGCCCGGAACAGCACGAGATCGGCCGGCAGCGCCACGCCGATCCGACCGCTTAAGGGCAGGCGCATCACATCCGCCGGCGTCGCCGTCACCGTCTTCGGCCAATCGCCGAAAGGATGGTCGAAATGGCCGATGCGCGTCGCCTCGCGGAAGACTTCCAGCGTGTCGAGATCGCCATAGGCATAGAAGGGATCGCGCGTGTTGTCGGAAGAGACCATCACCGGCACGCCGGCGGCCTTCAGCTCGTGCAGCGAGGTGACGCCGCGCCAGCGCGGCGTGCGGCCGGCGCGACGGTCCTGCAGGTACATGTTGCACATCGGCAGCGAGACGACGGCGATGCCGGCCTCGCGGACGAGCGCGATGATGCGCTTCTCGTCCTCCGGCCCCTGCAGCGCCAGCGAGCAGCAATGGCCGCAGAGGATCCTGCCCTCGAACCGATGGCGGATGGCGGCGGCGGCGATGCGCTCCAGCGAGCGGGCGGCGGGATCCGTCGCCTCGTCGACATGGAAGTCGAGGTCGAAGCCGTTCTCGATGGCGGCGCGGAACATCACGTCGAGCGCGGCGTCCAACTCGTCGATCATGAAGCTGACGCAGCCCAGGATGTTGCTGCCGTGGCTCTTCACGGCCTCGACGACGGCCTTCATGTGCGCCGGATCGAGCGCGAAGGGGATGGCGAACAGCGGCGTTCCCTGCAGCGCGATCCGGCCCTTCCAGCGCTCGCGCGTCTCGGCGAAGACGGGCCAGGAGATGCCGATCTGCTTGCCGAGGGAATCGATGTGCGTGCGGATGGCCGCGACACCGTGGTGCTCGGCCGCACGCAGCGCGAAATCCATGCGCGCCGCCACGTCCTCCGCGCTCCAGTGCGCCTCGCGGTCCTTTCCGACATTCTCGAGCGCGCCGGGGAAGGTGCCGTCCGGGTTGGCGCGGCGGGGCCAGATATGGCCCTTGTCGAGATGCGTGTGCGCCTCGACGAAGGCCGGAAAGACGATGCCGTGGTCGAGGTCGATGACCTCTGCGGCCGTCCGCGCTCCTTGTCCGGCGGGAGCGAGAGCTTCGACCACCCCGCCAGAGATCGCGACATCGAGCTGGGCGAATTCGCCCTCCGCGCCGCCGTCCGCCGGCGCCACCAGCAGCGAGCGCGGCACGCGCGCGTTCCGGATCAAGAGGTCCGTCATCACCGCTCCTTCTTCATGGCGCTCTCGTGCCAGTCCTTCAGCAGCAGGTAAGAGACGAACACGATCGCGTAATAGATCACGATGCCCATGACCGACAGCAGCAGCAGCGCCGCGAAGGCGCGCGGCACGTTCAGCCGGTAGGTGCTCTCGATGATGCGGTAGGCGAGGCCGGAGCCGGCGCCGGCAGTGCCGGCCGCGATCTCGGCCACGACCGCGCCGATCAGCGACAGGGGCCCGCCGATGCGGAAGCCGGTCAGGATGTAAGGCAGCGCCGTCTTGAGCTTGAGCTCGAGGATGCGCTGCCAGGGGCTCGCGCCATAAAGGTCGAAGAGCGCCTCCAGGCTGCGGTCGGTCGAGCGCATGCCGGTGATCGTGTTTGAGAGAACGGGGAAATAGGTGACGAGGAAGGCGGTCAGCAGCACGACGGTCGGCGCGGAATAGTAGATCAGAAGGATCGGCGCGATGGCGATGACCGGCGTCACCTGCAGGACTACCACATAGGGGAAGAGCATGGTCTCCGCCGTGCGGACCATGCCGAGGAGCACGCCGAGCGCCACGCCGCCGGCGAAAGCCAAGGCCATGCCCTGCAGCGTGGTCTTGAGCGTCACGGCCATCGAGACGGAGAGGACCGGCCAGTCGCGGATCAGCGCCGCGACGATGCCGGACGGCGACGGCAGCTTGAAAGGCGGGATCGCGTGATACCAGACGTTCCACTCCCACCAGCCGAGGATGGCCGCGGCGAGGCCGAGCGGAAGGGCGAAGCGCAGGAAACCCCTCATGCGCGTCTAGAGATGGTCATGCGCCGCCATGGCGCCATGGAGCGCCTGGGACGCGGCCTTGCAGACGTCGGCATAGAGCGCGGTGGCGCGAAAATCCTCGTTGCGCGGATAGGGGGCGTCGACCGGGATTTCCGCGACGACGCGGCCCGGACGAGCCGCCATGACGATGATGCGGGACGAGAGATAGGCGCTCTCGTAGACGGAATGCGTGACGAAGACGATCGTCACGCCGCGCGAGTCCTTCAGCCTCAGGATGTCGTCGTTGAGCTTGAAGCGCGTGATCTCGTCCAGCGCCGCGAAGGGCTCGTCCATCAGCAGGAGCTTCGGCTCGGTCACGAGCGCGCGGGCGATCGACACGCGCATCTTCATGCCGCCCGAGAGTTCGCGCGGATAGACGTGGGCGAAGTCGGCGAGGCCGACGAGCGCGAGGGATTCCATGATCCGCGCCGTCGCCGCGCCGCGGGCGAGCCCACGCAGCTTCAACGGCAGGTAGACATTGTCCGCGACCGTGGCCCAGGGCATCAGCGTCGGCTCCTGGAAGACGAAGCCGATGTCGCCGTTGCGCGAATGCTCCTTCGCCGAGCCGCCCGACGGCCAGTCGATCGTGCCGCCGGAGACGTCGAGGAGGCCCGCGATCAATCGCAGCGCCGTCGACTTGCCACAGCCCGAGGGGCCGAGCAGCGACAGGAAGTCACCCTCGCGGACCTCCATCGAGAGGTCCTCGAGCGCCACGGTGCCGTTGGCGAATTCCTTGCGGACGTGACGGAGAGCGACGAGCGCGGGCGACATGCCCGGGGCTTGTCTTATTTCCGCAGGTCCTTGCCAAGCCCCTTGTTGACGAAGGCCAGCGTGTAGCTCTTCCGGTAGTCGAGGTCGCCCTTGTAGAGGCCGGCCCTCACCATCTTGTCGAAGAAGCTCTTCATCCTCGCGTCCGTCATGGCGCCGATGCCGAGCTGCAGGCTGTCGCCGGAATCGACGATGCCGTACTCCTTCATCAGGCGGATGCCGGCCGCGATCATGTCGTCCGTCATCTCCGGATTGTCCTTCTTGATGGCGGCGTTGGCGGCGGCGTTGTCGCCATAGAGGTAGTTGTACCAGCCGAGGATGGAGCCTTCGACGAAGCGGCGCACGGTGTCCGGCTTCTTCTCGACGAGCTCCGTGCGCGTTTCGATCGTGGTCGAGTAGGTGTCGAAGCCATGGTCAGCAAGGAGGAAGACCTTGGGCTTGATGTTCGCCTGCTTCTCGATCGCCACCGGCTCGGAGGAGAGGTAGCCCTGCATCACCGCCTTCTTGTTGGCGAGGAAGGGCGCTGGGCTGAAGGTGTAGGGCTTCGTCTGCTCCTCGCGGAAGCCGTGCTCGCTCTTCATCCACTGGTAGAAGGAGGCGAGGCCTTCCTTCGAGACATAGATGTCGTTCGACTTCTTCAGGTCCGCGAATGTCTCGAAGCCCTCGCCCGGATGGGCGATGAGGACCTGCGGCTCCTTCTGGAAGCTCGCCGCCACGACGACGGTCGGGATGTTCTCCTGCACGGCCGAGAAAGCCTGCAGCATGTTGCCGCCCATGTAGAAATCGATGCGGCCGACGGGGAGCAGCATGCGGTTGTTGGCCTGCGGGCCGCCGGGAACGATGCGGACCTCGAGCCCAAGCCTGCGGTAGGTTCCGTCGGCGACGGCCTGGTAGAACCCGCCATGCTCCGCCTGCGCCAGCCAGTTGGTGCCGAAGGTGACGCTTTCGAGCGACTGGCCGCGGGCGGGCAGCGCGACGGCGGTGGCGGAGGCGGCGGCAAGGCCGGCGAAGCGGCGGCGGGTGAGCATGGCGATGGCTCCGAAGCGGACGGGACGGACGCCGTAAGGGTGTAAGGTGATGGTGGGAGGGAGTCTAGCAACGCTGTACGGTGGATTGTCGCAGCCAAGTTCGTGTGTATATAAATGCGCGCTCCAATATCGTCCGGACAGCTGGCTTGGGCGCCCAGATAAGCCACGGCGGGGCGCTGATGGAGACCAAAAGCAAGAGGGTTATTGCTCGGCTGGAACGCGAGGGGTGGGTCAACGTCGATGGCACGAAACATGACAAATTCAGGCATCCGTCGAAGACCGGAGTCATCTATGTGCCAAGACACGTTGAGCTGAAGCGCTTTACTGCACGAAGCATCGCGAAGGCGGCAGGTTGGGAGACGGACTGAATGGCGCGGTATGTGGCCATCTTCGAAGGCGACGATGATTCTTACGGGATCTCCTTCCCCGATCTACCAGGTTGCGTGGCAATGGGGAGGACGGCCGACGAAGCATGGGAGAATGCCATTGAGGTTTTAGCCGACTGGGTGACCGAAATGGGGGGCGCGGAAGCTGTTCCCGCCCCGCGGCCCATCAGCGCCTTTCGCAATGATCCCGAAGTGAAGGAAGCGCTGGGCGCGGGGGCAGTGCTCATCGCCATCCCCCTCCTCATCGAAAGCGGGCGCTCCGTCCGCGCCAACATCTCCATGGACCAAGGCATTCTCGCCGCCATCGACGCCGCTGCCGCGGAGCGAGGACTGACGCGCTCAGCCTTCCTCGCCAGCGCTGCCATCGAGAAGATCCGCGCTGAATCGAAAACGTGACGGCGGACCGGCTCCTCGACGCCCTGCATGCGGACAAGCCTCTGCGCGTCTGGTCGCTGATCGTCACGATCTTCGGGGACGTGGTGATGCGCCAGGGACGCGATCCGGCGCCCGGGCCGATCTGGACCGGGCATCTGCTTGCGCTCCTCGAGACGCTCGGCGTCGAGCCGGGCCTCGTCCGGACGAGCCTGTCGCGGCTTGTCTCCAGCGGCGTGCTGATCCGCGCGAAGACGGGCCGGAACACGTTCTACCGGCTCGGCGACGACAGCGCCGCCGCCTTTGCCGCCGCGGCCGAGACGATCTACGGTCGCAAGACCGCGCAGCCCCTGGGGCCGCTGCATCTCTGCGTGATCGATCGTGCGTCCGACCGGAAGGCGGCGCGTGAGGCGCTGGAAGCGCAGGGCGTCCGCTTCCTGTCTCCGGGAGCGGGCCTGAAGCCGGCGCATCGCGACGAGCCGCCGCTCATTCTGCCCGACGGCGTGATCGCGGCACTGGCGGCCGCCGAGGGCGAAGCCGCCGCGGCCGCGCGCGATCTCTGGCGCGTCGATGAACTGCAGCGCGCCTACCGGGATTTCCTCGCGCGGTTCGCGGACCTGGCGCCTTCGACCGACCCCGAAAATGCGATCCTCGCCCGCGTCATCCTGGTCCATCGGATGCGGCGCATCGTCCTGCGGGATCCTGTCCTGCCTCTCGCCGTGCTACCGCCGGACTGGGCCGGCAACGCGGCGCGGGCGCTTTTCGACAGGCTGCTGGCGGCGCTGGAGGAGCCATCCGAGCAATGGCTGGCGGAGCAGGGGTTCCGCAGCGGCGTGACTGATTGAGTCTTGCTGCGCCGCAATATGTTACAGAAAATCTTGTTCATTAGAATTTTTGTGATATAACACTTGGAGGGAGGATCGACCATGTACGCCCAGGCCCTCGACCAGAAGGACCGTGCGCCTGCCGCGGTGGAGGATCCGGCGGCGCTCCGGCGCTTCGAGGCGCGCTGCGCCGCCGAGGAGAAGATCGAGCCGAAGGACTGGATGCCGGAGGCCTACCGGCGCACCCTCGTGCGGCAGATCTCCCAGCATGCCCATTCCGAGATCATCGGCATGCAGCCCGAAGGCAACTGGATCACGCGCGCACCGTCGCTGAAGCGGAAGGCCGTGCTCCTCTCCAAGGTGCAGGACGAGGCGGGCCACGGCCACTATCTCTATTCGGCCGCCGAAACGCTCGGCGTCTCGCGCGAGGAGCTGAACGAGCAGCTGCTTTCCGGCCGCGCCAAATATTCCTCGATCTTCAACTATCCGACGCTGACCTGGGCCGATATCGGCGCCATCGGCTGGCTCGTGGACGGCGCGGCGATCATGAACCAGATCCCGCTCTGCCGCTGCTCCTACGGGCCCTACGCGCGCGCCATGATCCGGATCTGCAAGGAGGAGAGCTTCCACCAGCGGCAGGGGTTCGAGATCATGCATGTGCTCTCGAAAGGCACGGAGGCGCAGAAAGCGATGGCGCAGGATGCGTTGAACCGCTGGTGGTGGCCCTGTCTCATGATGTTCGGTCCGCCGGACGCGGATTCGCAGCACAGCGATCAGTCGACGCGCTGGCGTATCAAGCGTTTCTCGAACGACGAGCTGCGCCAGAAGTTCGTGGACGCGATGGTGCCGCAGGCGCAGTTTCTCGGCCTGACGATTCCCGACAAGGACCTGCGCTTCGACGAGGCCACCGGCCATTGGGTGTTCGGGTCGATCGACTGGTCGGAATTCAAGCGCGTGCTCGCGGGCGAGGGTCCCTGCAACCGGCAACGGATGAAGGTGCGCCGCGAAGCGCATGAATCCGGTGCCTGGGTGCGCGAAGCGGCGCTGGCGCACGCCCGCAAGCGCGCCGCCCGCAAGGCGGCAGTCCCGATGGCGGCGGAGTGAGGACGATGAGCGACCAGCCGATGCCTCTCTACGAGGTCTTCATCCGCCCGAAGGCGGGGCTTTCCCACAAGCACGTGGGCTCGCTGCATGCTTCCGACGACACGATGGCGCTGCAGATGGCCCGCGACGTCTACACGCGGCGGGCCGAGGGCGTCTCGATCTGGGTCGTCCGCTCGACGCTGATCGCCGCGTCCGATCCCATGGACAAGGACATGCTGTTCGAGCCGACGGCCTCCAAGATCTACCGGCATCCCACCTTCTACGCGGTGCCGGACGAGGTGGGGCATATGTGATGGAGGCGCCGCTCTTCTCCTATGCGCTGCGCCTCGGCGACGACGCGCTGGTGCTGGGGCACCGGCTGTCGGAATGGACGGGCCGCGGCCCGACGCTCGAAGAGGAAATCGCGCTCGCGAACCTCGGGCTCGACCTGATCGGTCAGGCGCGGCTGTTCTACGATTACGCGGGGCAGGTCGAAGGCCGGGGGCGGAGCGAGGACGACCTCGCCTATCTCCGGGACGACCGGGACTATCGCAACGCGCTGCTGGTCGAGCAGCCGAACGGCGACTTCGCCTTCACCATGGTGCGCCATCTGATCTACGCGGCCTTCGCGCATCCGTTCCACAAGGCGCTGTCGGGCTCCCGTGACGAGACGGTCGCGGGCATCGCCGCCAAGGCCGAGAAGGAGATGGCTTATCATCTGAGGCACGCCGGCGAATGGGTGATCCGCCTCGGCGACGGCACGGATGAGAGCCACATCCGGACGCAGGCCGCGGTGGACGAGCTGATGCCCTACGCGGACGAGATGTTCGAGGTCGATGCGCCGCTCGGCGCCCTGATCGAGACGGGCGTGGCCGTCGATCCCGCGACCCTCCGGCCGGCGTTCGAAGCCGCCATCGACACTGTCTTCGCGGAGGCGACGATTGTCGCGCCCAAGCGCGGCTACGGCCAGTCCGGCGGCCGGCGCGGCGTGCACAGCGAGCATTTGTCGCGGATGCTCGCGGAGATGCAGTCGCTGCATCGCGCCCATCCGGGGGCGACCTGGTGACGGCCGGGACGGGCGCCGAAATCGTCCGGCTGCCGTCGGCCCCGCTCGACGGCACCCTGGCGCGCGCCCGCGCCGCGGTCGGGTCGGTCTGCGATCCCGAGATTCCCGTCCTGACGCTCGAGGACCTCGGCGTGATCCGCCGGGTGGAGGCGGGTGCGGACGGCGCGATCGAGGTCGACATCACGCCGACCTACTCGGGCTGCCCCGCCATGGCGGCGATGCGGCTCGACGTAGCGACGGCGCTCGCGGAAGCGGGCTTCCCCGAGGCGCGCATCCGCACCGTGCTCTTCCCGGCCTGGACGACGGACTGGATGAGTACGGCAGGCCGGGCCAAGCTCCTCGCCTACGGCATCGCGCCGCCGGCCGCGAAAGCGGGTCGGCGCGCGCTCTTCGGCGAGGAGGATCCGCTCGCCTGCCCGCGCTGCGGCTCCCGCGAAACGGCGAAGATCAGCGAATTCGGTTCGACGGCCTGCAAGTCGCTCTGGCGCTGCGAGGCCTGCCTCGAGCCGTTCGATGCCTTCAAATGCATCTGAGGCAGCCATGACGCGCTTCCATCCGCTGACCGTCGCCGAGGTCCGCCGCGAGACGCGGGACAGCGTCTCGATCCGGCTCGCCGTGCCTGACGGCCTCGGCCAGGCCTTCGCCTTCGCGTCGGGGCAATATCTGACTTTGCGGACGATGATCGACGGCGAGGAGATCCGCCGGTCCTATTCGATCTGCTCCGCGCCGGAGGACGGCGAGCTCAGGGTCGGCGTGAAGCGCGTCGACGGGGGCGCCTTCTCCGTTTTCGCCAACGAGAACCTGAAGCCTGGCGACGTGATCGAGGCGATGCCGCCGGAGGGGCGCTTCACGCCCTCGGCCGACCGCTCGAGCCGGCACGTGCTGTGCATCGCGGCGGGGTCCGGCATCACGCCGGTCCTTTCCATCGCGCGGAGCCTGCTGGCGCGCGAGCCGGACTCGCGCGTGACCCTGGTCTATGGCAACCGGTCGTCGGGCTCGGTGATGTTCGCGGAGGCGATCGAGGATCTGAAGAATCGCCATCTCGGGCGCTTCGCCGTGATCCATCTGCTGTCGCGCGAGGCGCAGGACATTCCGCTGCTGCAGGGGCGCGTCACGGGTGAGAAGCTCAAGGAGCTCGCCGGCGGGCTGATCGACATCGGAACCGTCGACGAGGCTTTTCTCTGCGGGCCCGAGGCGATGATCGGCGAGGCGAGGGACGCGCTCGCGGCGCTCGGCGTTCCGGCGGAACGCATCCGGTCGGAACTCTTCAAGGCGTCCGAACCGCGCCGCCAATTCGTCGCGAAGGGGCTCGCCGAGGCGACGGAGACCGAGGCGCGCATCACCGTCGTCCTCGACGGCAAGCGCCATGCGTTCGACCTCCTCAGAAGCGACGAAAGCCTGATCGAGGCGGGCCAGCGCAACGGCGTCGAGATTCCCTATTCCTGCAAGGGCGGCATGTGCTGCACCTGCCGCTGCCGGGTGGAGGCGGGCGCGGCGGAGATGGCGGTGAATTATTCGCTTGAGGAGTGGGAGCTGAAGGCGGGCTTCATCCTCGCCTGCCAGGCGCGGCCCACGACGCCGGAGCTGACGCTCGACTTCGACGCGATGTAGCGGGTGTCATGGTCGGACTCGATCCGGCCATGACGGTCGTCGAGCAGCGTAGCGCTCACTCCACCGTCAGGCGATGCAGCAGCCGGCGGCTCTCGGCGATCTCGTCGTCGTTCACGGCATGGCCGAAGCCGGGATAGATGCGCTCCGTCACATCCGCGCCCATGGCGGTGAGCAGCCGGGTCGTCTCCTGCACGCGCCGCAGGGGGATGTGGGAGTCGACGTCGCTGCAGCCGAGGAACACCGAGGTCCCGTCGAGACGGTCCGCGGAGCGCCGCTCTTCGCCCAGGGGGCCGATGTAGCCGCCGCTGAGGCCGATCACCGCGCCGTAGGGGCGGGGACGGCGGATCGCGGTCTCCAGCGCCAGGCAGGCGCCCTGGCTGAAGCCGAGCAGCGCCGTCCGGGCCTCCGGGGCGCCGGCCTCGGCCAGCGCGTCGAGGACGGCAGCCACCTGCGCCAGCGAGCGCGACAGCCACGGCTCATTGGCGGCGAGCGGCGCGATGAAGCTCTGCGGATACCAGGCGCGGCCGGCCGCCTCGGGCGCGAGGAAGGCGATGTCCGGCATGGCGAGCACGTCCGCCAGCGACAGGATGGAGGCGGCGTCGGCGCCTCGCCCGTGGATCGCGAGGACGACGGCCTTCGCCCGCGTCAGCGGCGCGCCGGCGCTGCGGAGCGCGTGGCGCTCGAGGATCTCGCCGGCGATGTCCCGGCCGATCATCTGAGCGGCGCCATGCGCTGGCCGGGCATCGCTTCATAGGGCCCCTTCCAGCCCGGCATCGCGCGGATGCGGTCGATCCAGGCCGCGATGTTGGGATGGGTCGCGGCAAAGTCGTAGCCGTGCTCCTCCTTCGGATAGAAGAGGTAGCCCGTCATCGACAGGTCGACGATGGAAAGGTCGCTCCCCAGCATGAAGGGGCGATCGCCGAGATGCTTGTCCACGATGGCGAAGGCGGCGTCGGCGCGGGCCTTGAGAAAGGCAAGGACGCCGGCGTCGGGCTCCGGCGCGAAGGCCCGCATGAAGCGGTAGGTGGCGAAGTAGCTCGTGAATTTGTGGTTGTCGAAGAGGATCCAGCGCCAGACCTCGCGGCGCTCCGCCTCGTCGCGAGCGCCGAAGCGGCCTTCCTTCCCGGCGAGATAATCGAGGATCACGCCCGACTGAGAGAGCTTCAGGTCGCCGTCCTCCAGCACCGGCGCCTCGCCCGTCTCGTTGAGGCTGGCGCGCCAGCCGGGATCGCGCGTCTCGCCATTGAAGAAATCGACCAGCACCGGCTCCCAGGGGACCGCCAGCAGGTTCAGCATGTTGGCGACCTTGAAGGCGTTGCCGGACTGGCAGAAGCAATGGAGGCGATAGGCCATGGCGCGGGTTCCTCGTCAGCAATCCCCTTGTTGCAGGCGATCCCATGCTCCGACAAGCGCGGGTTGCTGATGCGTCCTCAACCGGAGGTGATGGATCGCCGGCCTCAGATGCCGAGATAGGCGCGGCGCACGGCCTCGTCGGCGGCGAGCTCCCGGCCCGTGCCGCCGAGCGTGATGCGGCCGGTCTCCATCACATAGGCCCGATCGGCGACGGCGAGCGCGGCGGCGGCGTTCTGCTCGACCAGGAAGATCGTGACGCCCGCCGCCTTGAGCTCGCGGACGACGTCGAAGATCTGCGCCACGATCACGGGCGCGAGGCCCATGCTCGGCTCGTCGAGCAGCAGCAGGTCGGGAGCCCCCATCATGGCGCGACCCATGGCCAGCATCTGTTGCTGGCCGCCGGAGAGGCCGCCAGCCGCGAGCCGGCGCTTCTCCTTGAGGATCGGAAAGAGCGCGTAGATGCGCTCCATGTCGGCGGCTGGGTCGCCGCGGCGGCGATAGGCGCCGAGGCGCAGGTTGTCCTCGACGCTCATGCCCTTGAAGACCTGCCGGCCTTCCGGCACCTGCACGATGCCTTCGGCGACCCGCCCGTGCGGGGAGAGCCGCGTGACGTCCCGTCCGCGGTAGCGGATGGCGCCGCCGGTCGTCGGCTGGACTCCCGAGATGGCGCGCAGCAGCGTCGTCTTCCCCGCGCCGTTCGCGCCGATGAGCGCGGCGATCTCGCCCTTGCCCACGCGGAGCGAGACGCCGTGCAGCACCTCGATCCGCCCGTAGGCGCTGCGAAGGTTCTCGAGCTCAAGCATGGGCGTCGCCCAGCGTCGGGAGGCCGGAGCCGAGGTAGGCCTCGATCACCCGCGAATCGCTGGCGACCTCGCGCGGGGCGCCTTCCATGAGCGTGCGGCCCTGGGCCATCACATGGACCCGGTCGGAGATCGCCATGACCATCTTCATGTCGTGCTCGACCAGGACGATCGCGATGCCGGAGCGCGCCACCTCGACGATCAGGTGGTCGATCTCGGCCGTCTCCGTCGGATTGCAGCCGGCCGCTGGCTCGTCGAGGAGCAGCACCCTGGGCTCCGAGGCGAGCGCGCGGGCGATCTCGAGCCGCTTCAGCACGCCGTAGGGGAGCGAGCCCGCGGGGCGGTCGGCGCAATGCGCGAGATTCAGCCGCTGGAGCAGCGCCATTGCCCGCGCTCGCGTGTCGCGGTTCTGACGCTTCGTGGCGGGCAGGCCGAGGCAATGGGCGAGGATGCCGCGGCCCTCGTGCAGGTGCCGGCCGAGCATCACGTTCTCGACCGCCGACATGCGGAAGAAGATCTGCAGGTTCTGGAAGGTCCGGGAAAGCCCGGCCGCCGCCAGGGCTTCGGGCGGCAGGCCGGTGACCGGGCGACCGGCAAGCGAGACCTCGCCGCCGCTCGGGCGATAGATGCCGGAGACAAGGTTGAAGAGCGTCGTCTTGCCGGCGCCGTTCGGGCCGATGATCGACAGGATCTCGCCCGGCGCGACATCGAACGAGACGTCCTCGACGGCCCGCACGCCGCCGAAGGAGATGCCGAGGCCGCGGGCGGCGAGGATGGCGCCCTCCGCGCTCATGGCTTCTCTCCCGTGCCGGGCGAGCCCAGCCGGCGCGCGATCGTCGGAACGATCCCGTCCCGCAGGAAGATCATCACGAGGATGATGAAGATGCCGAGCATCAGATGCTCGTATTCGTGAAACGCGGTCAGCACCTGCGGCAGGATCTCCAGCACCGCGGCGCCGACGATTGAGCCCACGAGCGAGCCCATGCCACCCAGGACCACCATGGTCACGAACTCGACCGAGCGGAGGAAGCCGGCGGCGTCCGGCGTGACATGGCCGTTGAGCAGGGCGAGGCAGGAGCCCGCCACCGAGGCGTAGAGGGCGGAGATGGCGAAGACGATCGACTTCATGCGCGCGACGTCGACGCCCGCCACGCGCGCTGCCACCTCGCTGTCGTGCAGCGCGCGCAGCGCCCGGCCGGTCGGGCTGTCGAGAAGGTTCTGGGCGATGGCGAGGCCGAAGAGCAGCAACCCGCCGGCGATCCAGTACCATTGCTGCGGCGTGCGCAGCCGCGTGCCGAACAGCTCCAGCCGCTGCACGCTCATGCCGTCCGGCCCGCCGGTCCAGCGCACCTCGTTGTTGAGCACCATGGCGATCAGCACGCCGAAGCCGAGCGTCGCCACGGCAAGGAAATGGCCGCGCAACCGCAGGATCGGCCTGCCGACCGCGAGCGCCAAGAGGCCCGAAAAGAGAGCGCCGGCGAGCGCGGCCGCCAGCGGCGGCACGCCGGCATGCGTCGGCAGGACCGCGACGGCATAGGCGCCGATCCCGACGAAGCCGGCATGGCCGAGGCTGACCTGGCCGGCGTAGCCGAGCAGCAGGTTCAGGCCGATGGCGGCCAAAGCCGAGATCATGACCAGGGCGCCGACGCGGTAATAGTAGCTCGACGGCAGGACGAGGCCGACCGCGAGGATCAGCGCGGCCAGGAGGCCGAGCACGGTCCAGCGGCTGTCGAGCAGGCTCTTCATCACACGCGCTCGGCCTCGATCGCGCCGAAGATGCCGCCCGGCAGGACGAGCAGCACGCCGATCATGACGAGGAAGGCGACGGCGTCCTTGTAGGTCGAGGAGATGTAGCCGGCGGCGAAGGCCTCGCAGAGGCCGAGCAGCAGGCCTCCGGCTACTGCCCCGGCCGGACTGCCGAGGCCGCCCAGCACCACCGCGGCGAAGCCCTTGAGCGCCAGCATGGTGCCGACGTCGTAGCTCGTCAGCGTGATCGGCGTGACGAGCACGCCGGCGAGGGCGCCGATCGCGGCCGAGAGGCCGAAGGAGAGCGCCATCACCAGGGAGGTGTCGATGCCGACGAGGCGCGCCGCCAGCCGGTTGGAGGCGGTCGCGAGCACCGCCTTGCCCAGCATCGTGCGCTCGAAGAAGAGCGTGACGGCGAGCACGATGACGGCCGCGCCGCCGATGACCCAGAAGGTCTGCGGCACGATCGAGGCCCCTAGGATCGCCACCGGGGCCTCGCCCGAGAAGCCCGGCAGCTTGTGGAACTGCTTGTCGAAGAGGATCTGCGCGAGACCGCGGATGACGAAGGCTCCGCCGATCGTGATGATGATCAGAACCACCGGCGGCGCGCCCCGCGCCGGCTCGATGGCGAGGCGGTGCAGCGCGAGCCCGACGACGACCGCCGCGACGATGGCGGCCGCGGCCGCGACCGGCAGCGGCAGGCCAGCCGCCACGCCGAACACCGTCGCCATGCCGCCAATCATCACGAACTCGCCCTGCGCGAAGTTCACGACGTCGGAGGCGTTGTAGATGATGGTGAATCCGAGCGCGACCAGCGCATAGACCGCGCCGACGGTGAGGCCCGAGAAGAGGAACTGCAGGAACTGGGAGGACATGGGCTCCGCCTTCCTTCTCCCCTTGCGGGAGAAGGTGGCCTTCGCGTGAGCGAAGGTCGGATGAGGGGTATCGCGAAGCGAACCGTCTGAGGTCGAAGCGGACCTTGCAGATGCAAGGCTCACTGCGTGATACCCCTCATCCGGTCGGCTCCGCCGACCACCTTCTCCCACAAGGGGAGAAGGACGAGAGCGTCAGCGCGTCACTCCGCGAGCGTCCAGTCGCCGCCCTTGATCTCCAGCATCTTGAAGGCCGAGAGATCGAGGCCCATGTGGTCCTGCGGCGTCATGTTGAAGATGCCGGCGGTGCCGATGAAGCCTCTTGTCTTCTCGATCTCGTCGCGGATCGCCTTCGGATCCGTGCCGCCGCGCTCGATCGCCCCGGCCAGGATCATCAGCCCGTCGTAGGCGTGGCCGCCGAAGGTGGAGACGGGCTGCTTTGTGGCCTCCGTGAACTTGCGGGCGTAATCCATCGCCACCTTCTTCTGCGGGTCGGTGTCCGGCAGCTTGTCGGCGACCAGCAGCGCCGCGGCCGGCAGGCGCACGCCGTTGGCGGCGTCGCCCGCGAGCTCGATGAACTGCTTCGAGGCGACGCCGTGGCTCTGGTAGAGCGGCGCGGTCATGCCGAGCTGGCGATAGTTGCGCGTGACGATCGCAGGCCCCTGGCCGAAGCCGGGGTTGATCACGGCCTGCGGGTTCTTCGCCCTCAGGTTGGTGAGCTGGGGCGTCATGTCCGTGTCGCGCGGCCCGTAGGTTTCCTCAGAGAGGATCTCGATGCCGAAGCGGGCGTTCACCTTGACGCATTCGTCGCGCATCGATTTGCCGAAACCGTCGGTGCCCGAGATCATGCCGATCTTCGTCAGGCCGCGCTTCTTCATGTCGTCGAAGATCTTCTCGCAGGCCATGCGGTCGGTGTGCGGGGTCTTGAAGACCCAGCGCTTCACCGGCTCCACGATCACGACCGCGCCGGCGAGGCTGATGAAGGGGATCTGCGCATCCTCGAAGACGGGGACCATCGCCATGGTGGTGCCGGTCGTGGTGCCGCCCACCATGGCGACGACCTTGTCCTCCTCGACGAGCCGGGTCGCGAAGGTGCGGGCCTTGTTGGCGTCGCCGCCGTCGTCGTAGGTCACGAGCTGGATCTTGCGGCCCTTGATGCCGCCCTTCGCGTTCAATTCGTCGACGTAGATCTTCAGCGTCTTCTCCTCGGGCTCGCCGAGGAAGGAGGCCGGGCCCGTGACCGAGAGCACCGCGCCGACCTTGATGTCCTGCGCCTTGGCGGAGAGCGCGAGCGCAAAGGTCGCGACCGTGGCGAGCGCCAGAGATTTCAATGTCATGTCGTCTCCTCCCAGAGAGCTATCCGTTCATTCGCCGGTTAGTCCGGCATCGTCGTTCCGATCACGCCACCATCCTGCGCACCGCCACCACGCGGAAACGGTTCGCCACGAAGGCGCTGTCGGTCAGCGAGGCGTTGGCCGCCGGGTTCGCGCCCGTCGCATGAAAATCAGAGAAGGCGGCGGACTGGTTGACGAAGATACCGCCCGACAGGTTGACCGAGAGATTGACCCCGGCGCGGGCGAAGGCGCGCTCGGCGAGAGCGATCAGCTCCGGATCCCGCGCATAGAGCGCCGCCGTGATGCCGCCGACGCTGAAGATCGAGAGCGAGGCCTCCTGCACGGCCTCCAACTCGTCCTTGCAGGCGATGAGGAAGGCGATCGGGCCGAAGCGCTCCTCGCAGAAGGCCTTCTGGTCCTTCTGGTCGATCGCGACGATGAGCGGCGTCGCCATGCGGGCCTCGCCCGCGCCCTCGACCGGCCCTGAATCGCGGATGACCTTGCCGAGCTTGCGGGCGTCCTGGATTCGCCGGAGCGTCGCCGGGTTCTGGATCGCGCCCAGCACGCCCTTCGCGCGGGCCGGATCCGAGAGCAGACGGTCCACGGCGGCCGCGATGCCTGCGCCCACCTCCTCGAAGCTCTTGGGTCCTTCGTCGGTGTCGATGCCCTTCTTCGGCACGAAGATGTTCTGCGGCGCCGTGCACATCTGGCCGGAATAGAGTGACAGCGAGAAGGCGATGTTGTCGCACATCGCGCGGAAGTTCGGCGCGCCCGTCACGGCGATGGCGTTGATGCCGGCTTCCTCGAGATAGAGCTGCTTGTGGCCGCAATTGTCGCGCAGCCACTGTCCGAACTGCACGGAGCCCGTGTAGTCGATGATCTCGATCTCATCCATGGCGGCGAGCTTCATCGTGATCGGCTTCTGGACGGTATCGGGCGCGAGCAGCACCAGGTTGGGATTGAAGCCGGCCTCCGCGATCACCTCGCGCGCGATCCTGACGGAGATCGCGGCCGGCAGGATCGCCTGCGGGTGCGGCTTGACGATCACGCTGTTGCCCGTCGCGAGCGAGGCGAACAGGCCGGGATAGGTGTTCCAGGTCGGGAAGGTGGCGCAGCCGATCACGAGCGCGACGCCGCGCGGGATGAGGCGCCATTCCTTGTCGAGGCGGATCGGATCGCCCTTTCCCTGCGGCTTCTCCCAGCGGGCCGGGGCGGGCAGGCGCCGCTGCTCGGCCACGGCATAGGCGACGGCCTCCAGCGCGCGGTCCTGCGCATGCGGGCCGCCGGCCTGGAAAGCCATCATGAAGGCCTGGCCCGAGGTCATCGAGACGGCATTGGCGATCAGGAAGGACTGGCGGTTCAGGCGTTCGATGATCTCGATCAGGATGCCGGCGCGGACGTCGGGCGACGCGTCCTCCCAGCCCTCGCCGGCGTCGATCGAGGCTTCGACCAGCGTCTTCGGCTTGGCCGAGGGGTAGGTGACGCCGAGCTTCGGGCCGTAGGGGGAGGTTTCGTCGCCGATGGCGGCCTGATCGGCGGGATGACCCGGAATCTCGAAGGGCTTGCCGAGAAGCGCCTTGAAGGCGGCCTCCTGCTCGTCCTTCGCCGTCTCGCCGTAGACCTTGGGCGAGGGGCTCTCGGGATAGGGGCTCCAGTAGCTGCGGGCGGCGATCGCCTCGAGGGCACGGCCGAGAAGCTCCGCATGCTTGGCGGCGAAATCAACCATCGGCGTCCTCCCGGGGACCATTTTTTCCGGCCATCGGCCTCGTTGCGATATTCATTGACCAAGCGGTTAAGGAATGCAAGTCTCGGCCCGACAAAAAGTTGCGAACGCAACCAATCGACCTTGCAATCGACCCTGGGGAGGGGACGGCAATGAGCGCGACCGTGCTCGTCGAAACGGCGGACGGCGTGACCACAATCACGCTCAACAGGCCCGACCGGCTGAACAGCTTCACCGTGGAGATGCATGAGGCTCTGGCGGCGGCCTTCGCCGGCGTGGAGGCGGATCCCGCCTGCCGCTGCGTGCTGATGACGGGCGCCGGGCGCGGCTTCTGCGCAGGGCAAGATCTTTCCGATCGCGCCGTCGCGCCGGGCGCTGAAAAGCGCGACCTCGGCGAGAGCCTGGAGCAGCGCTACAATCCGCTGGTCAGGCGCATGCGGGCGCTGCCCAAGCCGATCCTCGTCGCGGTCAATGGCGTGGCGGCGGGCGCCGGCGCCAATCTGGCGCTTCACGGCGACATCGTGCTGGCGGCGCGCTCGGCCCGCTTCATCCAGTCCTTCGCCAGGATCGGCCTCATGCCTGATTCCGGCGGCACCTGGACCCTGACGCGGCTCCTGGGCGAGGCGCGGGCGAAGGGCCTCGCCATGCTGGCGGAGCCACTCTCGGCCGACCAGGCGGCGGACTGGGGGCTGATCTGGAAGGCGGTCGACGACGGGCTGCTGATGGATGAGGCGCGGGCGCTCGCCGCGCATCTCGCCAGCCAGCCGACGCAGGCGCTGGCGACGATCAAGGACGCGATCCACCGGGCCGCCACGGGCACACTCGACGCCCAGCTCGACCTCGAGCGCGACGGGCAGCGCCGGCTCGGCTTCACGGAGGATTACGCCGAGGGAGTCGCGGCCTTCATGGAGAAGCGCACGCCGCGCTTCACCGGGAGGGGATGACCATGAGCCCCGACGACATTGCGCGCCATTGCGCCGAGACCATGTGGGCCGAGGACCACGCGAGCCGCGGGCTCGGCATGGAGCTCGTCTCCATCGGTCCGGGACGGGCGGTGATCGCCATGACCGTCACGAAGGCGATGGTGAACGGCCACGGCACCTGCCACGGCGGCTACATCTTCACGCTCGCGGATTCGGCCTTCGCCTTCGCCTGCAACAGCCACGGGCCGCGCTCCGTCGCGCAGCAATGCGCCGTCACCTATCTCGCGCCGGGGCGCGAGGGCATGCGTCTCGTCGCCGAGGGCGTCGAGCGGCAGCGGGGAGCCCGCTCCGGCATCACGGACGTGACGGTGCGCGACGAGACGGGCGCGGTCATCGCCGAGTTCCGCGGCCATTCGCGGGTCGTGCCCGGCTCGCTGCTGCCGGAAGGGTGATCGCGATGCTCGACCTCACGCCTCCCCGTTCCTCGCTCGACGCGATCGAGATCGCCTCGCGCGACGAGATCACGGCGCTGCAACTCGTCCGTCTCAAGGACACGCTCAAGCGCGCCTACGAAAATGTGCCGCATTACCGGAAGCGGTTCGACGAGGCGGGCGTGCATCCCGAGGATTGCCGCAGCCTCGCGGACCTTGCGAAATTTCCCTTCACGGCGAAGGCCGACCTCAGGGACAATTACCCGTTCGGGATGTTCGCGGTGCCGCGCGAGCAGGTCGTGCGCGTGCATGCCTCCTCCGGGACCACCGGCAAGCCGACCGTGGTCGGCTACACGGCCGCCGACGTGTCCATGTGGGCGGACGTGATGGCGCGCTCGATGCGGGCATCGGGGGCGCGGCCGGGCATGATCTGCCATGTCGCCTATGGCTACGGCCTCTTCACCGGCGGGCTCGGCGCGCATTACGGCGCGGAGCGGCTCGGCTGCACGGTCGTCCCGATCTCCGGCGGCATGACCGAGCGGCAGGTGCAGCTGATCGAGGATTTCCGCCCCGACATCATCATGGTGACGCCGAGCTACAGCCTCGCCATCCTCGACGAATTCCGCAAGCGCGGGCTCGATCCGCGCAAGAGCTCGCTCAAGGTCGGCATCTTCGGCGCGGAGCCTTGGACGAATGCGATGCGCGAGGAGATCGAGCAAAGCTTCGACATGCATGCGGTCGACATCTACGGTCTCTCGGAGGTGATCGGGCCGGGGGTCGCCAACGAATGCGTGGAGACGAAGGACGGGCTGCATATCTGGGAGGATCATTTCTATCCCGAGATCATCGACCCCGACACGGGCGAGGTGCTGCCGGACGGGGAGCGGGGCGAACTGGTCTTCACCTCGCTGACGAAGGAGGCGATGCCGATCATCCGCTACCGCACGCGCGACCTGACGCGGCTGCTGCCGGGCACGGCGCGCTCGATGCGGCGCATGGAGAAGGTGACGGGCCGCACCGACGACATGATGATCGTGCGGGGCGTCAACGTTTTCCCGACGCAGATCGAGGAGAAGCTGCTGGAGTGCCAGGCGCTGTCCGCCCACTACCAGATCGTGCTCACCCGCAAGGGCCGCATGGACGAGATGGAGATCAAGGTGGAGCACCGGCCTGGCGCCGAGGATGCCGCCAACGAGGAGGCCAAGCTGCTGGTGCAGCGGATCAAGGACACGATCGGCATCAGCGCCTGGGTGCGCCTGCTGCCACCCGACGGCATCGAGCGCAGCCAGGGCAAGGCGAAGCGCATCGTCGACCTGCGGCCGAAGGGCTGAGGGCTGATCGTTCCGCATGGCCCGTCCCCGCGCTGCCGACTACGACGAGAAGCGTCTCGCGATCCTGCACAAGAGCGCCGAGCTCTTCGCGGAGCGCGGCTTCGACCGCACCTCGATGAGTGAGATCGCCTTGGCGCTCGGCGTTTCCAAGGCGCTGTTCTACCATTACTATCGCGCCAAGGAGGACCTGCTCTTCGACATCATCCGCAGCCACCTGCTGGAGCTCGTGCAGGCGGCCGAGGGTGCGGACGATGCGTCGCTTCCGGCGGCGGATCGGCTGCGGCGCGTGATCGACGCGATCCTCGATTGCTACCGGGACGCCGACGCGGAGCACAAGATCCAGATCAGCCACCTGTCGCAGTTGCCGGAAGCGCGGCAGGCCGAGCTGAAGGCGCTGGAGCGACGGCTGGTCGACGTGATGGCGGGGGTGGTGGCGGCGCTGAACCCCACCCTGCCGAAGGCCAACGTGAAGCCGCTCGCCATGTCGATCTTTGGCACGCTGAACTGGAAATACATGTGGTTCCGCGAGGGCGGGCCGGTGAGCCGCGCGGATTATGCGGCGATGGTGACGGCGATGTTCGCGGCCGGGATCGCGGGGCTGGGCTAGGCCAGCCGCTTCATCGCTCGTGCGAAACGCGCGCGTACCGTCTCGCGTGCGAGATGCCGGCCCTCCGCCACCACCTGCCGGCCGCCCACCAGGACATCGCGGATCGCGGCCGAGCCGGCATTGAAGACATAGGCATCAAGCCAGCTTTCCGGTCCCGCGCCGGCGAAGGTCGGATGGGCGAGGTCGAGCGTGACGATGTCCGCTCGCCGGCCCGGCGCCAGCGCCCCGACGGGCTGGCCGAGCGCCTGCGCGCCGCCCGCCAGCGCCTCGCGGTAGAGGGCCTCGCCCGTCGAGAGGCCTTCGCGCGCCGCCAGCATGTTGCGGCCGCGATGCTTCAGCCGCTGGCCGTATTCCAGCAGGCGAAGCTCGCCGGATGCCGTGATCTCGACGTTGGAATCGCTGCCGACGCCGAGGCGGCCGCCTTGCCCCAGAAAGGCGACCGCCTCGAAAATCCCGTCGCCGAGGTTGGCCTCCGTGATCGGACAGAGGCCGGCGACCGCCCCCGAGGCCGCGACGGCCTGCGTCTCATCAGGCGTCATGTGGGTGGCGTGGATCAGCGTCCAGCGCGCGTCGACCTCGGCATGATCCAGGAGCCATTCGACCGGGCGCCGGCCGCTCCAGGCGAGGCAATCCTCCACTTCCTTCACCTGCTCGGCCACATGGATGTGGATCGGGCCCCCGGTCGCGACGTTGGCGAGCCAGGCGAGCTCTTCGGCCGTCACGGCGCGGAGCGAATGGGGCGCGGCGCCCAGCACCGCGCCCGGCAATCCGCGGAGCGCTACGGCCGATCCTTCGCGAAGCGCCAGATAGCCGTCGCGGTCGTTGAGGAAGCGCCGCTGGCCGGGGCCTGCCGCCGCGCCGCCGAAGCCGCCATGCGCGTAGAGCACGGGCAGCAGCGTCAGGCAGATCCCGGTCGTCGCTGCGGCAGCGGCTAGCCGCTCCGCCATTTCGGCGCGGTTCGCGTAAGGTGCGCCATCGGGCGCATGGTGCAGGTAGTGGAACTCGGCGAGGCTGGTGAAGCCGCCTTCCAGCATCTCGACCATCGCCATGGCCGCAATCGCCTCGACATCGTCGGGCGTGAGCCTGCCGAGGAAGCCGTACATCACCTCGCGCCAGCTCCAGAAACTGTCGGCCGCAGGGCCGCGCCGTTCCGCAAGGCCGGCCATGCCGCGCTGGAACGTGTGGCTGTGCAGATTGGGCAGGCCGGGGAGGGCCGCTCCGGCAAGGCGACGGACGCCGGGGCATGGGCCGGCGTCGGCCTTCACGAGGGTGATCAGGCCATCCTCGCCGGTTTCGATGAGCACGTCCGGCGCCCAGCCCGTGGGCAGGAAGGCATGGTCGAGGACGAACGCGGTGCTCTGCATGGGGGGATGGTTCCACAGCCGGCGGCTGGGGGCAATGCGGCGAGCGTCGACGGCCGGCGTTGACAGCCTTGGCGCCGCCGCCGAAGGTTCCGGCCATGTATGACGGGATCTGGTTCAATGCCCGGCTCGCCACCATGGCGGGCGACGCCGGCCTCGGCCTGATCGAGGACGGCGTGGTCGCCTGCTCCGGCGGCCGCATTGCCTATGCCGGACCCGCCGCCGGGCTGCCATCCGGAGAGACAAGCGCGAGCGTCGATTGCGGCGGACGGCTGATCACGCCGGGGCTCATCGACTGTCATACGCATCTCGTCTTCGCGGGCGACAGGGCCCATGAGTTCGAGCTGAGGCTGAAGGGCGCGAGCTACGAGGAGATCGCGCGGGCGGGCGGCGGCATCGTCTCGACCGTACGGGCGACGCGGGCCGCCGACGAGGACGAGCTCGTCCGGCAGGCGCTGCCGCGGCTCGACGCGCTCCTCGCCGAAGGCGTGACGACCATCGAGATCAAGTCGGGCTACGGGCTCGAAACGGCGACGGAAGCGCGGCAGCTCAGAGCGGCTCGCCGGCTCGCGGACGAACGTTTCGTCTCCGTAACGACCACGTTCCTGGGTGCGCATGCCATGCCGGCAGGGGCCACGGACAAGGATGCCTACATCGCCTTGGTCTGTGACGATATGCTGCCGGCCATCGCGGGCGAGGGGCTGGCCGACGCGGTCGACGCCTTCTGCGAGGGCATCGGCTTCTCGCCGGAACAGGTGGCCCGCGTCTTCCGCGCAGCCGAGCGCCATCGCTTGCCGGCGAAGCTGCATGGCGACCAGCTTTCGAACCTGCAGGGCGGAAGGCTTGCGGCGGACCACCAGGCGCTCTCGATCGACCACGCGGAATACACGGACGAGGAGGGCGCCGCCGCCATGGCGCGGGCGGGCACGGTCGCAGTGCTGCTGCCGGGCGCCTTCTACTTCATCCGCGAGACGCAGAAGCCGCCGGTGGACGCCTTCCGAAAGCATGGCGTGCGGATGGCGCTCGCGACCGACTGCAACCCCGGCTCCGCGCCGCTGACGTCGCTGCTTCTCACCATGAACATGGGGGCCACGCTCTTCAGGCTCACGGTGGAGGAATGCCTTCGCGGCGTGACGGCGGAGGCGGCCCGGGCGCTGGGACGGCTCGATTCCATCGGCACGCTGGAGCCGGGCAAGCGCTGCGACCTCGCGATCTGGAGCGTCGAGCGCCCGGCGGAGCTCGTCTATCGCATGGGGTTCAACCCACTCTGGAAGCGGGTCCATCACGGGGAGGTCGGCGCATGACCGGCACGGTCACGCTCACGCCCCGCAAGGTCGGCATCGCCGAGATCGAGGCCGTGCTGTCCGGTGCGCCGGCCGTGCTTGATCCGGCCGCGATGCCGCGCGTGGAGGCGGCGGCCCGCATCATCGCCGTGGCGGCCGGCGGCGAAGCCGCGGTCTATGGGGTGAACACGGGGTTCGGCAAGCTGGCCTCGAAGCGCATCCGGCCCGAGGACACCGCCACGCTGCAGCGGAACCTCATCCTTTCGCATTGCTGCGGCGTGGGCGATCCGACGCCCGACCATCTCGTGCGGCTGATGATGGCGCTGAAGCTCGTCTCGCTCGGCAGGGGAGCTTCGGGCGTGCGGCCGGTGATCATCCGGCAGATCGAGGCGATGCTGGAGAGGGGCGTGACGCCGGTCGTCCCGGCGCAAGGCTCCGTCGGCGCGTCGGGCGATCTCGCACCCCTCGCCCATATGGCGGCGGCGATGATCGGCGAAGGCGAGGCGGAGGTCGGCGGAGTCCGGATGGCGGGCGGCGCGGCGCTCGCGGCGGCCGGACTGACGCCAGTCACGCTTGGGCCGAAAGAGGGACTGGCGCTCATCAACGGCACGCAATTCTCCTGCGCCCATGCGCTCGCCGGCGCGCTGCAGGCGCACCGGCTCGCGACCACGTCGTTGGTGACCGGAGCGCTGTCGGTCGATGCTGCGATGGCCTCGACGACGCCGTTCCGGCCCGAAATCCAGGAGCTGCGCGGCCTGCCCGGCCAGATCGCGGCGGGGCGGGCGCTCATGAGCCTGCTTGAGGGCAGCCGCATCCGCGAGATGCATCTGGCAGGCGACGAGCGCGTGCAGGATCCCTATTGCCTGCGCTGCCAGCCGCAGGTCGCCGGCGCGGCGCTCGGCCTCATCGAGCAGGCGCTGGCCGTGCTGATCGCCGAGGCGAATGCGGCGACGGACAACCCGCTCGTGCTCGTCGAGACGGAGGAGATCGTCTCCGGCGGCAATTTCCATGCGGAGCCGGTCGCCTTCGCGGCGGATCAGATTGCGCTGGCGATCAGCGAAATCGGGGCGATCGCCGAGCGCCGGATCGCGACGCTGGTCGATCCCGCGCTCAATTTCGGCCTGCCCCCCTTCCTGACGCCGGATCCCGGTCTGAACTCGGGCTTCATGATCGCCGAGGTGACGGCTGCGGCGCTCTACGCCGAGAACAAGCAGCGGGCGGCGCCCTGTTCGGTGGATTCGACGCCGACCAGCGCCAATCAGGAGGACCATGTCTCGATGGCGGCCCATGCCGCGCGGCGGCTTTGCGAGATGAACCGCAACCTGGCGCAGATCCTGGGAATCGAGCTGCTGGCGGCGGCGCAGGGCATCGACCTCAGGAAGCGGGGGGCGGTGCCAACGAGCGTCAAGCCCGGCCAAGAGGAGGCCGAGCTTACCACGGGAGCCGCCCTCGAACCCGTGATCGCGCTGCTGCGCTCGCATGTGCCGATGCTGGAGGCCGATCGTCACATGGCCGGCGATCTCGCCGCCGCCGCCGATCTCGTGGCGGGCGGCGCCGTGCTGCGGGCGGCGCGCGGCGCGTGGCTTCCGAAGCCCGGAGGAACGGCATGAGCCATCCCGAATGGCTCACGGTCGAGCGGCGGGACGCGCCGCTGATCCTGAGCTTTCCGCACACTGGCACGGATCTGCCGCCGGCCATCGCGGCGCGCTGCGTGTCGGAGCGGCTGGCGCGGCGCGACGCCGACTGGTGGATCGACCGGCTCTACGGGTTCGCCCGCGATCTCGGCGCGACCTTCGTCCATACCGCCGTCTCCCGCACCGTGATCGACGTGAACCGGGATCCGTCCGGCGTGTCGCTCTATCCCGGCCAGGCGACGACGGAGCTGGTGCCGACCACGACCTTCGACGGCGATCCGCTGTGGAAGGCGGGCGAGGAGCCGACCGCCGACGAGATCGGGGAGCGGGCGATCTGGTTCGATCCCTATCACGCGGCGCTCGCCGCCGAGATCGCGCGGCTTAGGGAGCGGCACGGACGCGTCGTGCTTTATGATTGCCATTCGATCCGCTCCCGCATCCCGCGGCTGTTCGAGGGCGAGCTTCCGGTCTTCAACATCGGCACCAACGCCGGCGCCGCCTGCGCGCCCGATCTGGAGCGGGCGGTCGGCGCGATCTGCGCGGCGTCCGGCCAGCCCTCCATCGTCAACGGCCGCTTCAAGGGCGGCTACATCACGCGGCACCATGGCAAACCCGGCGACGGCGTTCATGCCGTGCAGATGGAGCTCGCCTGCCGCGGCTACATGGCGGAGCCGATTGCGGATTTCGACGATGCGCGCTGGCCGACACCGTTCGACGAGGCTTACGCCGCGCCGATCCGCGCCACGCTGGCAAGCGTTCTCGACGCCTGCCTCGCCTTCGCCCGCCAGGGAGACAGATCATGACCCGCATCGACAATGCCCGCATCATCCGCGCCCCTCGTGGACCGGAGATCAGCGCGAAATCCTGGCTGACCGAGGCCGCGATGCGGATGCTGATGAACAACCTCGACCCTGACGTCGCGGAGAAGCCGGGCGAACTCGTGGTCTATGGCGGCATCGGCCGGGCGGCGCGCGACTGGGAGAGCTTCGACCGGATCGTCGCCGCGCTCAGGCGGCTGGAGGGCGACCAGACGCTGCTCGTCCAATCCGGCAAGCCTGTCGGCGTCTTCCGCACCCATGCCGACGCGCCGCGCGTTCTGATCGCCAACTCCAACCTCGTGCCGCGCTGGGCGACCTGGGAGCATTTCAACGCGCTCGATCGCAAGGGACTGATGATGTACGGCCAGATGACCGCCGGGTCCTGGATCTACATCGGCACCCAGGGGATCGTTCAGGGCACCTACGAGACCTTCGCGGAGATGGGCCGCCAGCATTATGGCGGCAGCCTCGCGGGTCGCTGGATCCTGACCGCCGGCCTCGGCGGCATGGGCGGGGCGCAGCCGCTCGCCGCCACGATGGCGGGAGCATCCTGCCTCGCAGTCGAATGCCGGCCGTCCTCGATCGAGTTCCGGCTCAGGACCCGCTATCTCGACATGCAGGCGGGCAGCCTCGACGAGGCGCTCGCCATCATCGAGAAGAGCTGCCGGGAGAAGAAGCCGGTCTCCGTCGGTTTGCTCGGCAACGCGGCCGACATCTTCCCCGAGCTCTACCGGCGCGGCATCCGCCCCGATTGCGTGACCGACCAGACGTCGGCGCACGATCCCGTCAACGGCTACCTGCCCAAAGGCTGGAGCCTGGCGGAGTGGGAGGCGAAGCGCGCCTCAGATCCCGCCGGCGTCACCGCCGCGGCGAAGAAATCGATGGCCGGCCACGTCAAGGCCATGCTCGACTTCCACCGCGCGGGCGTGCCGACGGTCGATTACGGCAACAATATCCGCCAGATGGCGCTGGAGGAGGGGGTCGAGGACGCCTTCGCCTTCCCGGGCTTCGTGCCGGCCTACATCCGGCCGCTGTTCTGCCGGGGCGTCGGACCCTTCCGCTGGTGCGCTCTCTCGGGCGATCCGGAGGACATCTACCGCACGGACCAGCGCGTGAAGGAGCTGATGCCGGACGATGCGCACCTGCATAACTGGCTCGACATGGCGCGTGAACGGATCGCCTTCCAGGGCCTGCCGGCCCGTATCTGCTGGGTGGGCCTCGGCGATCGGCATCGTCTCGGCCTTGCCTTCAACGAGATGGTGGCCAAGGGCGAGGTGAAGGCGCCGATCGTAATCGGCCGGGACCATCTCGATTCGGGCTCCGTTGCCTCGCCCAACCGCGAGACCGAGGCGATGCGCGACGGGTCCGACGCCGTGTCGGACTGGCCGCTGCTGAACGCGCTGCTCAATTGCGCTTCGGGGGCGACATGGGTGTCGCTGCATCACGGCGGCGGCGTCGGCATGGGCTTCTCGCAGCATGCCGGCATTGTGGTGGTGGCCGACGGCACGCCGGAGGCGGCGCAGCGGCTGGAGCGCGTGCTCTGGAACGACCCCGGCACCGGCGTCATGCGCCATGCCGACGCCGGCTACGACATCGCGGTTGATTGCGCGCGGGAGAAGGGGCTCGACCTTCCCGGCATCCTCTGACCCCGATTATCTGAGCTTCAGCTCGATCCTGCTGCCGCCCGACAGCGACAGCGCCGGCGGCGCGACGGGCTGTCCGGCCTGCGCGAAGACGACGCGCGTCGGGCTCGACAGCGACTGGACCGTCGCCGAGCCGGTGCCGCGCTGGAAGGTGGCGCCGGACACGGCAACGCCGCAGAGGTTCGCGCCGTCGATCTCGAACACGGGCATTTCGCCCGGCACATCGATGGTGGTTTCCTGGTAGCGCGGCGGCAACTGATAGATCTGCGCTTGGCAGCTGCTGCCGGCGGGGGCGGTGAGCAGGGTCAGCTTGGCGACCGGGGCGGTCGCGGGCTGTGCCGGCTGTTGCGGCTGGGCCGTCGTCTGAGGCTGGGCGGAGGCGGTCTGCCCCGGCTGCGGCTGGGCGGGTTGGGTCTGGGCAGGCTGCGGTTGAGCGGCCTGGGGCTGCGCCGCAGGCTGGGTCGTTGCGGGCTGGGTCGTTGCAGGCCTGATAGGAGGCTGCGTCGCTGAAGGCTGGGTCGTGGCGGCAGGTTGCGACTGCTGCGGCTGCGCCGGGGTGGAGGCAGGCAGGCTCGCGACCGTGGCCTTCGGAGTGCCTCCGCCAAAGCCGACCAGCGCCAGATAGGCGAGCCCGATGGCGGCCGTGACCAGACCCACGCCGACGAGAGCGCCGACGGGGAGGCCGCCCCTGGCGGTCGTGCCCGTGCCGGCATAGGGCGGCGGCGGGGCCGCGCCGGCGAGAGGCGCGGAACCCAAGGGCGCGGAACCCGGAGGCGGCGGCGGAGGCGCTTCCGCCCCAGGAGGCGTCGGAGCCTCCTCGGCGGCGGTGCGGTCGGCGCGCTCCTGCGGGGCGACATAGAGGGTGAGCGGCTGCGCATTCTCGGGCAGGGCCTGGAAGTCGCCTGCTTTCAGGAAGCCCTCGATCGGTGCGATCAGCTCCGCCAGGGAGTCGGCGATCGCGACATGGTGCGGCTGCTGGCCCAGCACCTTGCCGAGGATGGCGGCCGCCTTTTCGGCGTCGGGCCCCTTCGGCAGGACGCAAAGCACCGGCATTCCGGCATGCGCTGCCGCCGCGAACAGGGCGCGCGAATGGTCGATCTTGGAGATCAGGTGATAATCGTTCTCGACGACCTTCGCGTCCCGGGCCGTCTCGGGCTGGGAATAATCGATGGCGCCGGTGGTCCAGATCATCAGGCGGGCGCGGGAGGGGTCGTTGTGCAACGCCTCGCCACGGGCAGCGGCGAAATGGCCGGCGCTGACCGGCATCATCCAGCTGCGGCCATGGTCGATCTCGGCCGAGACGACGAGGCGATAGCCGCCGCTCTCGTGCAGCCCCATCAGGGTCCGCATCGGGTCGCCGGCGCGCAGCAGGCTGTTGTATTCCTTGGTCCAGCGCTCGCACTGGTCGGCGGTCTCGTTGCCGAGCACCACGCGGGACGACGGAATCTTCGGGCTCCAGCGCAGGCCCATGATCTCGATCACGCCGGCGGTGGTCGGAACCACGACCAGAACGCCGGCCTTCTCAGCGCCGCTTCCCCGAACTGACATTGCGCAACGATACCCTGCGGTTGCCGAAGCACCATTCTAGAGGGAAAGGGCTTCGCCGGACAATCGACGCGATGCGATCCGATCAGAGAAGGTAGATGCCTGCCGCCGGATTGGCGAGCATCAGCCTCAGCAAGTCGCGCTCGTGGTCCTCGCGGGGCAGGTCCAGCACGATGTGCCGGTCGATCTCCTCGGGGAGCGCGATGCGCACGACGCCCTCGATCGAGACGGCCTCGATCATCGTCGGCGCCGGCACACCCTCCACCAGCCGCTCGATCACCAGCGCGGGCGGGGCGCCTTCCTCCTCGACGACGTCGAGATTGAAGTCCCCAAGCCGCCGATGCGTGGCGGAATTGTCGTAGGCCGCCGCCGCCATGACGCTCATGCCGCGCGTCTTCATGGCGAGCAGCTTTCCGTACTGGCCCATCACGCGGGCCTCGCCGCGGATCGCCTTCTCGATGCGGAAGTCGACCGGCGCCCCGGGCTCCCGGTTGGCGTAGGCCCAGAGTTCGGCGCGCGACACGCTCGCGGCCTCCGGCGCCTCTTCCGCCGCCACGGCCGACATCAGCAGACGCGCGGCGGCGCGTCGGGCGAGATCCTCGTGATTTCCAAACCGCGTCGTCACATCCGCACCTTCACCTGATAGCGTTCCGCGAACACCATCGCGAAGCGCGCCTCGTCTGCGCTCGCGAGCTGTCCAAGTTGCGCGTGGGCCGCCAGCCGACCCGTCTGCTGGAGGATCCGCTTCAGGGCATTGGCGACCACGCGCAGGTCACGCTCGATCGTTGTGAAGGTCTGAGCCAGTTCCGCATCCTCGATGCGGAAGCTGGCGCGATCATGGCGCCATTTCTTCAAAATCTTCGCGCCTTCGGCCGCTCCGGCCCCGGTGCCGCCGGCGAGGGCGAAGCCCATCAGGATCAGTTCGCCGAAGCGTTGGTCCAGCGCCGTCAGGCATCCGGCCACGCCGTCATAGTCGAGTCCGGCGGGCTGGCCATCCATCCGGCCCCGGCGCGTGGCCTCGACCAGACGGTTCTCCCATGGCGCAACGCCCACGGCCCGCAGCAGCGTGTGCGGCTGCTCGTGCGCGACCGGCAGCAGCGCCAGCGCGGCCGCGGCCTGGCGGCGCTCTTCCTTGGTCAGGAGCTTCGGTGCGTCGGGAAGCGCGTTGAGCGCGGACATGGTGCGGTCGGTGAAGCGCTCCTCCCCGTCCTCACCCTCTTCCTCCGCCCGCTCGACGATCGGCGGATCGGGGATGTCAGGCTCTTCCTCGCGGTCGAGCCAGGCGATGATCGCGGCTTCGGGGTCCTCCGAGGGCTCGCCGACGGCCATGCCGTCCATGGAGACCGGCGCGAGGAAAGCGCGGCGCTCGACGTCGGTGCGCTCCTCGCGCATGAGGGCCGCGAGCTTCTCGGCATAGCGTGTGAAGCTCCAGGTCTCGCCGCGGCCGATGGCGAAGCGCCAGAGCTCGAACACCTCCTCCGGCCCGAAGTCGCGGCCGCGCTTCATCTCGGCGATGAAGGCCTCGCGATGGCGGATGAGCTCGGCGAAGGCCTGCAGCGGCAGGTAGCGCCGCCGCCAAGCCCGCATGTAGCGGGCGGGCGCCTGCACGGCGCGCTTGCTCAGCGCATTCAGGTCGCCGTCCTCCTGGAAGAGCTGGTCGAGCGACTGACGCAGCGCGTCGACGCCGCTGCCGGCGGCCGGATCGACGAAGGGCGAGTTGAAGAGGAAGTCCGCGAGACCGAGGGCACGCTTGACGCGGCCCCAGCCATAGACGCGCGGCTCGCCGAGCGAGGCCAGGGTCAGCCCCTCGGCGCCGGACCGGACCACCATCGCGCCGTGCTTCGCTTCTTTGCCCCGCTTGAGAGGCCCGACCATCAGGCCGCTCTCGTCGAGCAGGCAGGCGATCGCGGCGTCCCGCGGGGGGAGGCGGGGCTGGCGCGCCAGGAGGCCGAGCGCCAGCAGCACCTGCGCCATGTCCCAGAGCGGGCTGTCGGCATGCTCGCCGGCGCCGCCGACGATGGCGAGCATCAGCTTCTCGGCGTCGGCCGCGGAAAATCGCCGATTTCGCACGATCTCCGCGATCTCGGACACGCGGTCCGGGTCTATCCCCCAATCCATCGCCTTCACACGTCCTTGCCGGCGTGACGGTATCAAGTCGCCCCATGGGAGTCGACGCCGTTCGTCCTCCGGCCGTTGGTGGGTCCGATCGGAGGCGCTCGCGGCGCTTCCTATCCCGGACCCGTCCTGCCGCGTCAGCCGCGGGTGAGCACCTTGGTGACCGTCACGCGGTTGCCGCTGAAATTTACCTGGGCGTTCATGCCGATCAGCTCGAGCATCAGGCGGAAGTTGCGCGTGATGCGGGCACTGTCGGCGCTGGTGCTGTAGAAGAAGGCCGCCATGTTGTCGCTCGTGGCCGTCGCGCGGTGCCGCTGGTAGCAGCCCCAGCGCACGAACTCGCCCTCGATGCGGTTCACCTCCGACGGCGTGAAGTCGCGCAGCTGGATCTCGTAATCCGTGGGCAGGGCGACGCAGCCGTCGGCGGAGGCCTGGGCGACGGACGTGCCGGCGGCGCTACCGCCGTCCTTGCCACCATCCGCAGCGGTCCCGCCGCCGGGGCGAGCGAAGGATTCGAGCTTGCTGGCGAGCGCCGAACCGAGGTCCGACGCGAGCATCCGCGACTGGTCGCCCACCTTCTCGAGCACGCATTCGCGGTCGCAGGGGTTGGGCAGAGCCGGCATCTGGAAGCCGCCGACCTCGAAGGAGGAGATGAACTGGCCGGTCCTGACGTTCAGGATCCGGCCCGCGATGCGCACCTCCGGGTAGCGGATCTGGGCCGCCGGCGAGCGGCGGACCGAGGCGTAGATCTGATAGACGGCCATGGCGTCGAGCGGCGTCGGGGCGGCGCGGGCGACCTCGATCAGCTCGGCGTCGCGGCGGCGGACGCGGCCGGGCGGGTTGATGGCGCCGGCCACCGAGGTCTCGTCATAGACCTGGAAACCGCGGGTGTTCATGTATTCCGACAGCGCGAGCTGGACGCGGTTGAAGATGCGGCTGTTGCGCGGCACCGTGTCGGGATCGGCGTCGTCCGACATCACGATCAGGTTGATGCGGCTGTTGTTCGACTGGGCCTGCACCGAGCCGGCGAAGCCGAGGCCGATCAGGGCAGCGGCGAGGAAGGAAAGCGGGCGCTTCATGGTGTTTGTCCTTCGAAGGCTCAGTTGGCGAGCGCGATGATCTCGACGCGGCGGTTGACCGGCGCGGCAGGGTTGGCGGAATTGCGGGGCAGGTCGGGGCCGAAGCCGTTCGCCGTCAGCCGGCCGCTGGCGACGTCGCCATAGGCGATCAGCCAGTCGCGGACGGAATTGGCACGGTCGTGCGACAGGGCGACGTTGAAGTCGTAGTCGCCGTCCGCGGATGTGTGGCCCGCGATCAGGAAATTCTGGTCGGCGAGGATCGGATCGTTCAGCGCACGGGCAAGTCTCAGGAGCGTGATCCGTGCGTCCGGGCGGAGATTGGCCGAATTCAGGTCGAAGAAGACCGTGATGTCGACCTTGCGGCTCATGTCCACCGTGACGCTGCGCTGTCCGCGAAGCACGAGGCGTCGCGGCGCGGCCCGGCGGCGGGCTGCGCCCGGACGATCGTGCGGCGCCAGCTCGCGCAGAACGCGCGTCAGCTCGTTGTCGGTCTGGGCTTTGGCCGGCCAGGCGCAGAGCGCCAGGGCGGCGGCGGGCGCGCCCAGCAGCAGGAAGCGGCGCGCGAAGCCGGCGTCCGGGTGATGATCCTCGGTCAGATGGGCGATTTCCTGCTTCACTCCACGCTCCTGTCGCGGGCGCCGATACTTGCAGCCGCGGATGGCGCCAGCAGCCCGCGAGCCGACGCAGCAGCCTCCCGCCACCCTCATCGGAAGGCAAGCGGGTCACCGCGACGGGGCGGGCTTGCGGCCGGCTGACGCATTTTCGCCGCAGATCGCGCGGCAACACAATGAGGATCGACATTTTTCACGCTTTTTTCCCGGCGCGGCGCGAAAGTCTCGCTTACGATCGCAAGGGTCTGGCGTCGGGCGGTCCAGACGGAAGCGCCCCCTGTTTCGGCGAGCGACCATGATGCGTGCCACGATGAAGCTTCTCGGCCTTGCGGGCCTTCTCGCGCTGACGACGACCGCGCCGGCATGGGCGCTCGAGCCAGCGACGCCTGCTGCCGGGCCTGCGGCGCCTGCTGCCGACGAGATCCGCCTGACCATCCGGATGAACGAGCGGAGCTTCGGCTTTCTGGCGAAGCAGGAGCCTCTGGCGCGCCGGACCATGGTCTTCGAGACGAGCGACCATGCGCCGACCGACGAGATGCGCGCCGTCGTCGCGGAACTCGCGCCGCTGCTTCAGGCCGCGCCCGGCGAAAAGGCTTTCGTCATCACGGCTTATGCCGCCGATCCGACGGTCGCCTATCGCCGCGCCCGCGCCGTCAGGGGCGAGCTGATCGAGCGGCACCAGATCGCCGCCGCGAGGCTCGTGGCCGCCGGCCGCGCCGCGCCGGGCCATGTCGGTGGGGCGACGATCGTCGATCTTCACCAGATCGATCCGGCCGCCTGCTCGGGCTGCGGCGAGACGCCGTTCCGCACGATCGCCTTCGACAGCGGCACGTCGCGGCTCGTGACCATGCTGCCTGAGCGCCTCGCCGCCAGCGCCGGCGCCGCCGCGGCCTCCGCCGCGGTTCCCCCGAAGCCCGCCGCGCCGAGAATCGCCCCCACGCCGGCCGCCCCGAAGGCTGCTTCGGCTCGGCCGGAGCCGGCGAGGATCATCCCGGCGGCGCCTCTCCAGGCACGTCCGGCGCAGGATCTGCGCGCCCTCAGGGGCCCGGTTCCGGTTGCAACCGGAGCATGTCCGCGGCCTCGAATCATCATCGATGATTACTATCCGGGTGGCCCGATCGTACCCTGCAGGCCTGGCTCAAGGAGCGCCAGGCGATGAGGGCGACAGACGGGACCGGCAGTGCTTTACGGCAGAAAGCTGTTGCGTCATGGGGACGGCGTGGTGAAAATACGGCGGGTTTGCGACGGGTTTCGCCTGCGCCAGCCGCATTCATCAGTCGCGCCGATCGCTTCCGACACTCCGGCGCTCGTCTCGGCTCCATTCTTGAAGGGTAGGAACATGCAACTCACGATGACCAGCAACAGCAAGGTCCTGAAGCTTTCGGCTGTGGCTCTCGCTTCGGCGCTGTCGCTTTCGGCCTGCACCGACTCGCAGCAGCGCGTCGCGGCGGGCGGTGCCTTGGGCGCGGTCGGCGGCGCCCTGATCGGCGGCGCCATCGGAGGCAACCGCGGCGCCGTGATCGGCGCCATCGCGGGCGGCCTTGCCGGTCTCGTGATCGCCGACGCGATCGAGCAGCAGCGTGCCCGGGAGGCGGCCCTCTACGCCGCCCGCACCGGCGGCTCGAACACGCAAAGCTTCCGCAATTCGAGAGGCGACACCGTCGTCGTGCGGGCCCGCACCGTGCGCACCTACACCGCGAGCTCCGGCCAGCGCGTGCGCGTCGTGGAGCGGAGCATCACCCGCAACGGCCAGGACGCCGGCAAGGACACGGTCGAGGCGAAGGAAGTGAAGCTCGCCAGCGGCGGCACCGAGTGGACTGGCATCGAATGATCGGTCGGCCCTGCGGGGCCGGTCTCCGCAGGGCAACCGGTTGAGGAATGACGTGATGAGACGGCGTGGGTTCAGGATGGCGAGGGCGGCGGCCCTGGCGGGAGCGTGCTTCGCCGCCGCTTCCGCGACCGCCGCGACCAAGCCCTTCGAGCGGTACAATCCCGCCGATCCCGTCGGCTCGGCCGCGGAGGAGCTGAAGCATCTCGTCCGCGAGCAATGCGGCTTCGGCGACCGTCGTTTCGTCGTCGGCATCGCATCCCTGCCGGTGGACGTTCAGGCCTTCACGCAGGATCAGGGCAACCACCTGATGGGCGTCGTCCACGCGGCCTTCTCCCGCATGCGTGATCTGCAGGTCGCGCCGTTCAAGGACGTCGGCGCGGTGGCCGAGATCCGCGCCGTCGGCATGACCACGACCGAGAACGCCGGCAATGTCGAGGAGCTCCTGAAGGAGATCGACGTCGTCGTGCAGGCGCGGGGCGAGCGTTTCGGCCCCAACATCCGCTTCCAGCTCCTCGCGATCACCCGCAAGGGCGCCCTCTGCCAGGTCTCGACGCCGGCCGTGGAGCTGCCGCAGCAGATGGCGGGGGAGGTCTACAAGCCGATCGAACAGATCTTCGGGCCGGTGGCGCGCGAGCTCTGGGACCGGGTGCGCGGCCCCAACCAGGTGGCGGTCGAGTCGCGACTGGCGAACGGGGCTTCCGTCGACCGGGTGCTGCCCGGCTATTTCGTCAGCCGCCTGCGCCAGTCGGTGTCCGCGATGAAGCGCGAGCGGACGCGCGAGTTCCTTCATGACGAGACCGAGCTCGAAGTGGTCGAGCGCACCGCCGCGACGGCGGACGGACCGCTGCGCTGGAACGCCGACATCATGGTGGAGCCCGGCCCCAACGGCTACCGCATCAACATCGACGTGACGCGGCCGCAGACCACCTCCATCTCGTCCTCGGGCGTGGTGGCGCTCGACGATCTTCCAGCGCTTCGGCGGACCGATCTCAGCCGCGTCGCGGCCATCGCCCGGCCGCCGGTCCGCCAGTCGGGCCCCCAGTCCGGCCAGCCGGGCGGCCGCCAGGCGCAGCGGGTTGCACCCGGCGAAGCGGCGGTCATCCAGTTCTCCGTCGCGCCGACGCGGATCCAGGACGCGCTCGACGACCAGAACCGCGAGCAGCGCTATGCTTTCCGCCTCGAGCGGGAATCCTTCGTCGAGTTCGACGTGCAGCGGCTGTCCGGTTCGTCGCAGATCATCACGCCCGACCTCGCGGGCGCCAACGGCATGCCGATCAAGGCGATGTTCGAGGGCAAGGCGCGGCCGAACCTGCGCCGCTACCGGCTGCCCCCCGGCCAGTACGAGGTGCGGCTCGCGACCGAGGGCCAGGGTCGGGTGGAATATGTGTTCAGCAGCCGCGCCGTCGACATCGGCCGCATGCTGGAGCCGGAGCCGCCGGGCCGGCTGACGCGCAAGTTCCAGGACTGGTACGCCGGCGAGACGCGCCGCGGCGGTCGCAAGACCTGCTACGTCTACACGACGGCCATGGAGGTTTCGCCCGTGGGCTGGCGGGAGCAGCGGCCGATCGTCTGGCTGTCCATGAGCGAGGACGCGGACGAGCCGCTGAACCACATGCTCGACGACATCCAGCGCTACAACCCGAACCGGCCCGTCCGTGCCCTGTTCGAAGCCGACGGCGGCGCGATGCGTCCGCTCGAGGTGAAGGCGCTGAGCGCCCACATCCAGCCGGTCGCGCTGAATGCGGCCGGGCAGGCCGTCCTCAACCGCGATGCGATCCGGGGCTATACCGTCGGCTCGATGATCGAGCTCCGGGGCGAAACGCCCGACGGCCAGCCCGCGACGATCCGCTATTCGCTGCTCGGCTACCGCAGCGCGGTCAATGCGGCGGCGATCAACTGCGGCCGGGCCGATCTCGCCCGCGACCTCGTCTGGAAATGAGCCAGCCCTTGGAAGACATGTCTGAAGGCGTGCTGGCCGTCTGGGACGGGAGCCGCTTCGCCTTTCAGGCGGCGGAGCGTCTTGGCGTCATCGCGCTCGTCTCGCACACGGCAGCGGGCCAAGAGCTGACGGCGGTCTGGGAATCGGCCGCCGGCGCCTGCATCGCGGCGCTGCCCGAGAATTGTCGCCATGTCGAGCTGCAGCTCTTCGATGGCGGCCTGCCGACGCGGACCATCGCCGTCGAACTGGACGAGCTGCTGCTGCCAGATCTCATCGCCCCCGGCCTTGCCGGCCTGCGGACGATCTCCTGCACCCTGTCGGAGAGCGGGCTCGTGCTGAGCGCAAGCGCCGACGGAGCGGTGCGCGGTCTCGCCCTGCCGGGCCCCGCTGCGATGGGCGCAACCCCCTTCTCCCGCCTGCGGGTCGGGCCGCTGCATGATCCCGCTGGTCCCGGCCGGCGCATCCTGCTCGGGGCCGAGGCCGGTCCCGACGGCGTCATGCTCGCGACCGAAGGCGCCGAGGCGCTGCCCCTTGTCGCCCATGTCTTCGGCGGGGATGACGCGGGCCGGGCCTTGCCTGCGGAGGCGGACGCCTCCGGCGCGTCGGCCGAGACCTGCCGCGAGCGCGGCTTCCGCATGCTTGCCTTCGCGGCAGGACAAGGCATGCGTCCCACGCTGGCGATTCCCGGCTTCGGGCCCGGCGACGAGGCGATCGCCTTCGCTCCGCGCGGCCATGTCGTCGCCTGGCGTGGCGAGCCCGACCGCACGGGCTCGCGCCTGTTCCTGTCGCGGGACGATTCCGGCGCTTGGCAGGCGCGCGCCGTCTCGGCCGCCTACCGGCCCGCCACGTCCACGGCGATGGCCTCGCTGGGCGGGGGCGGCGCGCTCGCGCTCTACGAAGGCGGCGCGACCGCCACGGCGAAGGGAGCGGATTTCGCCGCCGATCTCGCAGAGGCGATCTGGCGTCGCCATCGCGCCCCGCGGAGGCCCGAAGCCGGATGGCTCGCCGCCGTGCCCGCGCCGCACAAGCCATTGCCACCTCTCGCCCGCTTGACGAGCCTTGGCGGCGGGGCCGCGCAAGGCCTGTCGCCGGTGATCGCCGGGCTTGCCCCCGCCTTCGGCGTCGCGACGGCGGCGCTGGAGGAACTCGACGGACTGCCCTTGCCCGACCGGCTCGCGCTGGTCCTCTGGTTCGCCGACCATTCGACCCTGGCGACGCGCGTGCTCCGACGCCGTCTCGTCCTTCCGCCGCCGGGCTCCGCGCCGCCGCCCGCCCGCATCGCGGCGCTGCTCGATTGGTCCGAGGAGACGGATCTCCGGGAGAGGCTCGAGTCCGCAGCGGCGCGCCTGGGATCGGCGTCGGCCGACGATCGCGAGGGGCAGCGCCTGCTCCGGCATGCCGCCGCCCTGCTGGACGAAGGCTGGATCAATCTCGACACGCTCGTCGCCGCCGAGACGGTGATGCGTTCGCGCGGGGGCGCCACCGGCGAGGCCGAGGACGGCCCGTTGCGCCGGTTGCTGGCGCGGCTCAGGAGCGACCGGGAGGTCTTCGCGGCGGCGCAGGCCGCGAGCCGGGGACTCGACCTCGGCCAACTCGCCGAGTGGCGGTCGGGCCTGGCCGACGCGGCTGCGGACGGCGGCCAGCCGGCCGCATTGATCGAGGACATGGCCGGCAGGCTGGCCGAACTCGCGGCGACCGACATCATTCTTCTGCACCGGCATTTCCGGTCGGCCGCGCGGCGCATCAAGGCGCTGGGCGCTGTCCGGGAGGCGGTGGCTGCACTCGACGCCGCGGCCGGCAACGGCGGCCTTGCCGCACGTATGGATCGCGACGGCGATGGTCTCGTCGGCATGACCCGGCTCGGCAGCGCCTCGGAGGCGGCGGTGCGGGCGCTCACCCGCGTGCCGGCGGCGCGGCCCTCTCTCGTCGCGCTCACCAGCTTCATCGACCGGCATGTCGCGGCGGAACCGGCGGATGCGCTGCTCGGCGATCTCCGCCGCAACCTGCAGCGCTACGGCTGCCTCCTGCTCGCCCAGGCGATCGCGCGGGAATGCGCGGAGGCCATGGCGCCCGACACGGACGATGCACCCGAGCAAGCCTGGCGCGAGCGGCTGCGCAGCGGCGTGGTCGAAATGCTGCCGGCCTATGTTCGTGCGGCGGCGGAGTCGCTGCCGGACGAGGCGGCCCTCGGAACGTCCTTCACCGATCGGCTGCCGGCGGCCCCATGACGCTCCAGCTGAATCTCGACACGCGCCGCGACTCCTTCGGCCTGACGGTCGACCTCAACGAGGCCGAGACCTTGATCCCGCTCGTCGTGTTCGACGCGCCCGACGAACTGCGCCAGCCGGCCCGGCTCAGCCTCGTGTCGCTCGAAGCCCGCGCCTCGCACCGTGCCGCCGGCTGGGCGTCTGGCGGCGGCCTCAGCGAGGAGATCATGCTGGAGCCCCGCAGCCAGGCGACGCTGGCGGTCAGCCGCGACTGGCTGGCGGAGCGCGTCGCGCTGCTGCGGGCGCAGGGCGCAACCGAGGCGCTGGTGGAGCTGCCCTTCTCGACGATCCTCCATCTGCCGCGCGCGCCCAAGGCCTCGATCCGGCGCGTCGGACGCATCAGCGTGACGGCCGGCGCCTCGCGTCCCGCGGCGGGACTGCTGCCGGCGACGATCGACCTCGACGCGCTGTCGCCCTCGGGCGCGGACCGGATCGCGGGCCTGATGATCGAGATCCCGACCGATATCGTGCTTGAGGCCGACCCCACCCTCATCATCGAAACCAGCTGCGCCGGCCTTCCGTCCGGCGGGCTTTCGCTCGAGGCGGAGGGGGACCTGCAGCCGGGCGTCGTGATCCGGCGCATCGCCACGGACCAACCCCATGCGGCACGCCACCGGGTGATCCTGGAGCGGCCGGACGAACTGGCGGGACAGCGGCTCTCGCTGGCGCTGACCCTCGGCCGTGAGACGCTGCTCGGCGAAATCGACCGCCTGCTGGCCGAAAGCCGGGGGCGCGCGCCCATGCTTCGCGCCAGCGCGCGGATCGTGGGCTGGGGCGAAGGCGCCGACGGAGCCGAACGACGCTTCCTGCTGACGCCGCCGGCGGTGCAGACCGCGATCGAGAGCCGGGGCGAGGAGCCTGTCCTGGTGGCGCTCGGCGGGCAGACCCATGCGGCGCGGCTCGACGGCGAGGGCGAAGCCGTCGCCGGACCGGCGCTCGCCGTCGAGGCCGATCCCGAGGCTCCGATCGAGGCGGCGCGCCATGGCGGCCTCCGGCTCGCCGTGTTGCGATGGCCCCTCGGTCGGGCCGAAGGGATCGAGATCGCGGCCGAGGCGCTCATCGAGGGCGCAGTCGTGCGGGAACCCGTCCTCTCCCTCAGGCCCGGGATCGCGCGCGAGCAGGGCCTGTCGCGCGAGGCCCAGGCGCTGCTGCCCCTGCGGGCCACGATGGAGCGGCTCTCGGCGATCGTGCGGACCGGACGCTCGCCGCGCGCCGGCGAGGCCAGCGTCACCGTGACTCTCGCCAGCGGCGGACGCCGGCTGCTCGCCGTGTCGATGCCGATCGAGGTGAAGCGCGCGGTGAAGCGCCTCCCGGTCTGCATCGACCTCGGTGCGTCGGCCATCTCCGTCTGGGCCGGGCCGCCGCGGGCAGCGCACGAATCGTTCGATCTCCGGCCGCTGCCGATCGGCTCGTGGCTCGCCGCGAACGTCGATCCGACGCATGAGGAGGCCGGCACGCTCGACGGCGAGGCGGCCCTGCTCATCCCGAGCCATGTCAGCCTCGATCCCGCGAACAACCTGCGTTCCGACCATGCGCCGCACAGCCTGCGGTCGGCCGAGCAGATCGGACCCGGACGGCAGGCGGCAGCGGCGCGCATGGCGCAGCTCGGCCGACGCTACGACGTGTCCGTGCCGGCGCCGCCACCCGTGATGCGCAGCCGCGCCGCCACGCGGCGGATCACGGCGCTGAAGCACGCGCTGGCGACCGGGCAGCCCACCATCGGCCTCGGCGAACCGGTCAACCGTTACGACGCTGCGACCGGCAAGGTCTCGGCCGTGACCGCGGTCGAGGTGGCGCCGCTGGTGGCCGACGTGCTCGACGAGCTCATGGACCTCTATGTCATGCGGCTCGGCCAAGCGGAGAGCGGCGGCGAAACCGCCGATCCGCCGCCCGTCGCACCACGGGTCGTGGTGACCTGCCCGAGCGGCATCGACGGCGAGGTGCAGGCGCGCTACGCGGCCGCGCTCGGCCTGTTCGCACGCCGGCTGGACAGGCTGTTTCCCGGCGCATCCGCCTTTGCGGACGCGGCCATGCCACTGCCCGAAGCGATCGCGGCGGCGCGCTACGCGGCGCAGATGCTGGCGTCGGAACTCATCGGCGCGGCGGGCGAGCCTGTCTTTCTGCTGACGCTCGACCTCGGGGCGAGCTCAAGCGACGTGGCGGTGGCGCGCGTCGGCGTGCAGGCGGGGCGGCTGCAGGGCTTCGAGCCGGTCGCGACGTTCGGGCTGCCGGCCGGCGGGGACGCCATCGACCGCGCGATCATCGCGATCGTCGCGCCGCTCGTGGACCGGCTGCTCGCGGAGGGAGCGCATGGCTGGACGGCCGCCTTCGACGCGGCGGATCTCGGGCGCGCGCTGGCGTCGGACGAAGCGTCCTGCATCGGCGCGCAGCAATGGCTGCGCTCGGCGCTGCGCCAGGGCAAGGCCGTGCTCGGCGAGGCCGTGCTGCGTCATTGCGGGGAAGGCCCCTACGCCTGGGTCCGCGAGGATGGGCCAACGCTCGACCTCCTGCTGGCCGAGACGGACCGGGACGGCCATTGGCGGGGGCTCTGCCTGCCGTCGGGGGAAACGTCCGGAGAAATCGTGCTCGGGCCTCATGCGCGCGCCGTCCTGACGCCGGGCGAGGCGGGCGGCCGGCGTCTCCTGCTGCGGCTCGGCCGACCGGCCCTCGAGGAGGCGGGAGAAGCATCGGCGCACCTCGCGGCCATCGTCGCCGCGCTGGGCGTGCATCTCCAGCGCATGGGCCGCGCCGCCGTGCCCGTCGGCGGGCGGCGGCCGCGGATCGTCGTCGTTCCGACGGGACGCGCGGCGCTCTGGCCGCCCCTGTTCGAAGCGCTCGCCGGCGAGGCGGAACGCGGACGCGACGGCTTCCCCCTGGCGCGGCCGATGACGCCGGCGATGATGAAGAAGGCGGTGGTGGCGGGCGCGGCGCTGCTGTCGAACCAGAGCGCCGGCGCGGCACCCGCCGTCGAGGCGCGCTGCCCGCTCGGCATCGCGGTCGCCGGCACGCATCTCGCCGAAGGGCCCGGAGGCGTCCTGCGCACCGGCACGGTCGCGGAGCGCGTGCTCTACCTCAGTTTCGATCTTGCGGGCCGGGACCGCACCTTCGCCGCCGAGGACGGCGAGGCGGAGTCGCTCGCGGCCAGGGCCGACCTCGGGCGCCGCTTCCAGTTCGTGCGCGCGGCGCCGGGGCTCGATCCGAAGGGACAGATGCTGGCCGATCTCCGGCCGGCGCTCGGCCATCTTGATCCCGTCCTGCCGCTCGAAGGCGACGCTGTCCTCGACGCGCAGGCGGAGCGGATCGACCGTTTTGGCATCTGCGAGGTCGAGAGCCGGACAACCGGCGCGGAAGCGCGCCGCGTGACGATCACGGCCCGGGACCGGGACTGGCAGGCTGTCTTCAGCATCGAGGGCAACCGGGTTTCACGGCTGCGCTGAAGCGGATGAACGATCGACAGGCGGCGCTTCGGCGTCGCGGCCAAGAAAGGGACGAGGAACGGTGGCGTTGCCCGATCTGATGGACCTGATCCGCCATGACCCCCGGCGCTCGCTCGTGGTCAAGGCTGTCGCCGGCGAGGCGGGCGGCGCTCTGCCCGACGTCGAGACGCTGTGGCGCAAGCCTCTTTTCCGGGTCGAGGCCGGCGGCGTCGCGGAATCGGGCAAGTTCAGCCTGGAGGACGTGCTCGACCGCAACCGGGCGATGCTCGTCGTCGATGACGGTGCAGGCGGACAGCCGGTGGATGTCGTGTTTCCATCCATGGTGATCGTCACCAGCGAGCCGCTGCCCGGCGGGGCCGCCTTCGCGAAGTTCCTGCGCGATCGCGTCGTCCATGCGTTCGGCGACGCGATGGAGTCGGGCCGCAGCTTCGACGTGCGGCTCATGGTCAATCCCTCGGCCGAACATCCGGTCACCGCCTGGCTTGGCTATGGCGTGCACGCGCCGGGTCAGGGGCAGGCGACGCCGCGCGGCTCGGTCACGGTGCTCGCGGCCGACGGCGCGCCGATCGGCGAGCCGGAATTCGCCGACGGCGTGGCGGGAGGCCTCTACCCCGGCCAGCGCATGATGGCCTTCTCGCGCAGCGATGCGCTAGGACCGGTGACCCATCCGGATCTGCCGGCCGGCGTGCTCTTCTCGCTCGGCCATGCGCCCGGCGCAGCACGCGGCATCGCTACAAGCCTGCCGCCGCTGCAGGTCCATGCGGTCTCCGGCGATCCGGAGGCGGCGTCGATCGAGGTGCAGCCCGTGGCGCTGCCCAGCCAATCCGCCGCCGACATCCGGTTCGACGTCACGGGGGTCAAGGCGCAACGCGGCCGCGTGAAGCTGCTGTCGCTCGAGGTGGCGCTCGATAGTCGCGCCTCGCGGCTCCGTCCGGCGGCGCCAGCGGGCCTATCGCTCAAGCTCATGGGCTTCGCCGTGCGCGAGCAGTTCGGCGGCAAGCGCATGGTGCGCTGGTGGATGGACCGGACCTCGGGCGGCCTGTTCCGGCATTCGGCCATGCTCGCCGAGCGCGACAGCGTCGTCGTGCAGGGCCGCTCGGCCCGCATCTACCGTCGTGACGAGCTGCGCTACGAGCGGCGCAGCGGCGAGAGCTTCAGCGTGGAGCGGATCAGCTTCGCAGGCGACCGTCGCAGCCTCCTCGTTGCGGAGAATGCCCTCGGCCACATCGCGCTGCCGCCGGGGCGACGCACGGCGGTCGCCGGCCTCTCCGACGGCGGCGAGGAGAGCTGGCCCGTGAACTGGTGCGGCGAGGGCGTCACGGTGCAGTTCGGCGACGGGACGACGGCACGGCTCGACGCGCTCTACGACATCGCGCCGCTCGGCCTCGTCGGCGGCAATCCGGGAGGCTTCGAGACGCTGGGCGGCGCCGATCTCTGGCGGCTCGACGGCGGCAAGGCTTCGCCCGCGGGAGAGGCGACCTGGCCGCCGGGCAGCCGGCTCGTCGTCGGACCGCTGGTCCTCGAGGTGGTGGGAGGCGTCTGATGCTGGCGATCCTGACGCGCGGATGGCTGAAAGCGCTGGCGGTCGCGGCCTTCGTCGTGATCGCACTGTGGATGTTCGGCGGGCTTGCTTCCGGCCTCATGCGGGAGCTCGCGCAGAGCCGCGCCTGGATCAAGCAGCCCGACTTCACCGAGGCCAGCAAGGAGAGCGAGGACCTCTTCCGCGAGCTCGTGCGGGACCGGATCATCTGGCTCGATCCGGCCGCGCCGGCGCTGCGCAACCAGCCCTGCGAGGCGATCTTCGAACCATCGCTGGCGATCCAGCCGGCCGCCGCCAGCGGGCAGGCCGCTCCCCAGGGCTTCCGCCGCAAGCAGCTGGAGCGCATGTGCAACCAGCCCGCCGGCCGGCAGATCCTCGACGAGATCCTCGTCTGGAACAGCTCGTTCCTGATCGCCGCCATCCGCGACGACCGCGCCAGCGGCACGCGTTGCGCCGACGGGTCGCAGCTCGACCTGCCGGTGGTGCCGCCGGGCTGCCGGCCGGCGCCCTGGTCGGCCACGATCCTGCAGGCGGGCGGATTCTCCTCGCCGCTGACGTCGATCCCGGGAGCGGTGCCACCGCCGCGCGATTTCGCCGATTTCGCCGCTGGTCGCGTGCGCAGCCTGTCGGACTGGGCGATGTTCGGCCCTCTGCGCGACGGCGAAGACCGGCTTGCCCTCGCCTCGCGGCTGCCCGCGGGCACGCGCCGCGTGCAGGTGGAACTCATTCTCAATCCGACACGGATCACCGTCGGCGGGCAGAGCGCCGCGCTCGATCCGAGGCGCGAGTCGCTCCGGGTCTCGCTCGGCGGTTTGGCCATCGGCTTCGAGCGGGTCTGCGACCAGGACGAATTCGAGAACTGCGCCGAGGCGGCGGCCAAGGGCCTGCCGCAGGGCTGGCGCCTGACGATCGACGGCCGCCGCGCCCGCGACACCGACATCGCGATCGAGGGCACGCCCGTCCGCGCCGTCCCGCCGAACGCCCGCGAGATCCTGACAGGCGAGGGAGGGGCGACGGGCAAGGTGAGGCTCTGGCGCTCGGCCCAGATCGAGGCGAACTGCGAGCGGCAGCGCTCCGGGCTCGACTGCGGCCTGTCCTGGCGCACATCCGTGACGCAGCAGCGGCGCGGCGGCGGGGCCCGGCGGGTCGCCTTCGCGGATGGATCCCCGGCCATCGACGCCTCCGGCAAGCCGGTGCCCGACGTCGACGAAATGGGCCTGACCGCGCTGATCGGCTATGGCCCCAGCGACGTCGGCTCGCTCACCTCCGCGATCGGCAATGCGCGGACGCGCGAGCCGCTGGTGCTGACGATCGAGCCGCAGCTCCAGAAGCTCGCGCAGGAAGCGATCTACGAGAAGATGGGGGCGCGGCTCGAGCGCGGGGCCCGCCGTAAGCGCATCGTCGCCGGCACGCCGGAGGATCGCGAGCCGCCCGACCAGGGCGACGGCCGCGCCGCCGTGGTGCTGATGGATGCCGGCGATGCGCCCGGCGAGCTCCTGGCCGTCGCAGGATGGCCGGAGTTCAGGCCCGGCCTCCACAGCTGGGACGTGCTGGCGCTCTCATCGGGCCGCGAGGGCGATTCGCCGCTCGCCGGCCACCCCTGGCGCGCGGGCGACGTGCACGCGATGCCGGGCTCCACCTTCAAGCTGGTGACCGGCCTCGCCGGCATCGCCGCCAGCAAGAGCGTCCCCTGGGCCGGCGACGTGGTCGTCGGTCGCGAGCCGCCGGCCCGCCAGATGGCGCGTCTGGGCATTGGCGCGGGCGCAATCGTGGTGGATGGGCTGACGATCAGCAACTACGGCGGCGGCGCCTTCGCAGGGGCGGTCCTGCCGCCCGGTCCCGGCGCCAGCGGCTGTCCCGTGGCCAATCCCGGCAGCCAGATCGGCGTCTGCGAGGCGCTGATCAAGTCCTCGAACCTCTGGTTCGCAGGCTTGGCGCTTGGCCTCGACGGGGGCAAGACCACGGCACGGCCGCCGGAACGTCCCTCCGGGCGGACGGGCACGTTCCTGGCGGCGGCGGCGGAGCGGCTGTTCCCGATCTCGCAGCCGCCGGGCGCGCCGCCGCCCGAGGGTCACAACCCGCGCGGCGTCGACATGACGCGCGGCATCGTCCCCGGCGCGCTGCGGCTCTATGCCGAGCCGATCGACCTCGCGGTCGAGGACAAGCGCAACGCTCGGCGCATCGACCTCGCGACGAACTCCTACGGCCAGGGCGTGCGCGCCACGCCGCTGGCGATGGCGACGATCTACGGTTCGGTCGGCGCGCGGCGGGTCATCGCGCCGCGCATCCTGAGACCGGTCTCCGACGTCGCGGAGACGAAGACCCGCTTCGAGGGTGAGCGCATCATTCCCGGCATGGACGCGGCCGAGGACGGGCGCTGGCTCGCCGTCGTCGACGCTGGCCTGCACGGCGTCTCGAACTCGCCCTACGGCACCGCCGCAGGAGCGATGTCGGTGGTGCCGCCCGAGATCCGCACGCGGGTCTATGGCAAGACCGGCACGGCCGACACCTCGCCCGGCATGAACTCGGCCTGGTTCGCGGGCTGGATCAACGACGCGGCCGGACGGCGGCGGATCGCCTTCGCCTGCTGGGTGAGCCACACCCAGCAATCCGGCGGCAAGGCCTGCGGCGCGCTGATGGCGCCGCTTCTCGCCAAGCTCGGCGCGATGAGGGGGCGGACGTGATGGAGAGCTTCCTCGATCCGCTGCGTCGTGCGCTCGGCCGCATGGTCATCGGCTGGCGGCCGTCCGGTGCCGGGATGGGCGCGGCCGGCCGCTTCGACGCCGTGGGTTCCGTGTTCGGCCTGCTCACCCTCGCCGGCGCGCTCCTGCTGCTCGGTTTCTGGTGGCTCAATCTCGGCGTGCTGGTTGACGATGCCAGGCCCGTCGTCAGCCTGGAGAAGACGCAGGTTTCGCTGGCGCGGGGCGAGACGGCGGTCATCGGCCGGCGCGAACTGCTGCAGCCGCAGCGCTTCGATGCGGCGGAGCTGCGCCATGTCTCCTTCACGCGGCAGCCCGACGGCAAGGTGATCGTGCGCAACGTGGCGCGCGAACGTCGGCTCTGGCTCGACTACCGCAATGCGTCCGCCAGCTTCTCGGCCCGCTGGCAGCTGGCGACCGGCGACCGTATCCAGGGCGGCCCGATGAACCTCGTCGTCGAGGAGGCGCAGCCGAACCGCCTGCGCCTGCAACTGCGTGCCGGCGCGGCCGCGCCGGTCCCGGTGACCGTCACCAGGACGGGCGCATCGATGGAAGTGACGGTGGCGGGGCAGGGACTGCGCACCTGCGAGCCGCCGACGCCGATCGACCGGGTCAAGCAGGCCGTCACCAACTTCATCACCGCCGACGAGCGCGGCGAGGACAGGGTGCTGCATATCGGCGGCAGGCTGACCTGCGCCGTCCGCATGGAGCGCTATCTCGGGGCGGAGCGCGTGCCGTTCCGGTCCTTCACGGTCACCGCGCGCGGCGACCGGTTCTTCTTCGCGCCCGGCGATCCGCTCGACGCGCCCCGGCCGCAGGTCGTCTTCTTCCGCGGACAGACGCAGGTCGCGGATTTCCAGAGCATCGGCTGGGACATCGATCCGGACGGGCCGGGAGTGCTCGGCAGCGTCATCATCGGCCGCACGCGCTACGACGTCGAGATCGGCGCCGAGGCAAACGGACGAGTGCCGGTGGCGCTGACCCCCGTCAGCAAGGCCTATCGCCTCGTGCCGCAGGAGGCTGCCGACCTCGTGGCGGCGGTCTCGACCCCGCAGATCAGCGTCACGGCGACGAAGCCGCGCCAGCCCATGTCGCGCGAGGAGCTCGGCCCGACGCTCTCAGTGATGAGCGGCGCGGAGCGGATGCTCAGGCTCGCCGTCATCGGCGGCGCGATCCTGCTCGCCCTGTCCTCCGCCCTCACGAGCCTGCGCGCGCAAGGTCCGGCCGTGCTCGGCCTCGGCCATGTGGCGCGGCCGCTGATCGGGCTCGGCTTCGTCGGCCTGACGGCGCTCCTCGTGCTGTCGCCGGAGATCGCGCGGGTCCTGAACCGGCCGATCTCGTTCGTGGAGGAGGCGCGGCTTGTGGTGGCGGCCTTCGGCGTGGCGAGTCTGATGATCTGCCTCGGCGGGCGCTTCGTGCTGCCCGCAAAGATCCTCTGGCTCGCGGTGATCGCGCTCTGCATGGCCGGCAGCCTGACGCTGCTCAGCCTCGGCATCGACGGCGAGAAGACGGATTTCGCCATTCATGCGCAGAAGAACCGGCTCCTCTTCATCGACCTCGTGCCGCTCTTCGCGGCCGTCGTCGCGGCGACAGGCGACCGGGCGGCGGAAGCGTTGCCCGAAAGCTTCTTCGCGGGGGCGCGGTTGCGCGACCATCTGCTGCGGGCGGTGCCCTCGCTCGGCATCCTCGCGGTCTTCGGCATCTGGGCCATCGTCGGCACGGAGACCGGCGTCGCCGGTTTCCAGCCGGTCGAATTCGCCAAGCTTGCCTTCGTCTTCGTGCTGGCGAGTGTCTGCGTGAGCTTCGCGCGGATCGAATTCTTCTACAGCCAGCGCCAGTACATCGTCTGGCTGGTGCTCTCGATCCTCAGCGTCGGGCTCTTCTTCCTCGTCTTCACGGCCGTGCCGTTCCTGAAGAGCGACTATTCGCCGATCCTGATCCTGCTCGCGACTACGGTGGTGCTGTTCTTCGCCTTCCTGCTGCCGGCGGCGACGCGGCGCATTGGCGGCATGGTCGGGGTGCTGCTCCGGCGGGCCGATGCGCCTCAGGCGCGGCAGAAGCGGCTGGGCTGGCCGCGCGGCGGCGCGCTGGCGGCCGTGATCCTCCTGATGCTGGGGCTCAACGCCGCGCTCGTGTACGCCTTCCCGAAGCTCGCCAACCGGGCGATCGCGGGCCAGTGGGAGATGCCGAAGGAGCGCGGCAAGGCCATGGACCTGCTGGAGCAGGCCCGCGAGGGCAGCTTCCGCAAGCCAGCGGAGCGGCTGCTCACCTGGTACGACCTCGACCATCATGCGCAGCGGGAGGCAGGGCAGGACCGGCTGCCGGACGTGGCGCACCGCGATCTCGGCTTCCAGCTGCTGCAGTCGAAGATCGCGCTCGCCGAGATGCCCTGCGGTCTGGCCCGCCTCAAGACGGGCGTCGAGCGACTGCCGCCGGCCGCGCGCGACGGACTGGCCAACCTCTCCGCTATCGTGCCGGACACCTGTTCGCTCATGCCGACGGCGTCGCGCACGCCGATCCTCGAGGCCGGCGAGGCGCCGTCGGACGAGGGGGCCCGCGGCTACGGCGTGCGCGACCTGATGCGGCTTCCCGTCATCCAGAACGATTTCATCGCCACCTACATGTCGGTGCGCTTCGGCCTGCCGATGGTGATCCTGCTGGTCACGGCGGAATTCGCGGCCGTGCTCTGCGCCGTGCTGATCGCGCTGAGCCTCCTCGGCCGCCGGGCCCGGGGCTCGGCCAACGAGGCGGCGCGGCATGGGCTGGCCATCACCGCCGTCGGCATCGCCGCCCTGTTCGGCCTGCATTGGGCGATCTCCTGGGGCAACGCCATCGGCCTGCTGCCAGTGATGGGCCAGCCGATGACCTTCCTCGCGGCCGCGACCTCGCACCATCTGCTGATGGCCCTCCCGGGCGTGGCGCTCCTGCTGCTCGCGGGCCGTTGCGCGGCGGTGCGGGCGCGGCGGATCGACCGGGCTCCCCCGGCCTGGGGCCTCCTGAAGGCGGGCGGATAGGCGGAGCCCATGTGCAATCTCTACGCCCTGACCAAGGGCCAGGCCGCGATTCTGGAACTGGCGCGCGCCATGCGCGACCAGACGGGCAACCTGCCGCCGATGCCGGGCATCTTTCCGGATTATGCCGCACCGATCGTGCGGACCGGCACGGACGGCCTCAGGGAGCTCGCGATGGCGCGCTGGGGCATGCCTTCGCCCGCCTTCGCGCTCCAGGGCCGCAAGACCGATCCCGGCGTCACCAACATCCGCAACACGGCCTCGCCCCACTGGCGGCGCTGGCTCTCGCCGGCGCACCGCTGCCTCGTTCCGCTGACGAGCTTCTCCGAGAACGACAAGGGTCCCGACGGCAAGGCCGTGCCGGTCTGGTTCGCCCTGACGGAGGATCGGCCGCTCGCCTTCTTCGCCGGGCTCTGGACGACCTGGACCAGCGTGCGGAAGGTGAAGGAGGGCGAAGTGACCGCCGATCTCTTCGGGTTCCTCACGACGGAGGCCAATGCGGAGGTCGGCGCGATCCATCCGAAGGCGATGCCGGTGATCCTCACGCGTCCCGAGGAATGCGAGGCCTGGCTGACCGAGCCCTGGGGCGAGGCGAAGGCGCTGCAGCAGCCCTTGCCCGATGGCGCCCTCAGGATCGTGGCGCGAGGCGCTCGGGCCGATCCCGCGTGATCGGCAGGCCTCTTCAGCGCCGGGGCGGCAAGGCCCAGCCCGGCAGCAGGCCCTTGATGCCTCGGGCGAGACGCATCGTGCGGGAATTGTAGAGGGCGTCGTACTGGCGGTTCAGCGCCTCCAGGGGCGCCTGATCGATCCGGATGATCTGGCCTGCCGCGGACGGATCGGGCCTGGCCCCGGCCGGGATGTCGGGCCGGGTCGCGTAACCGATATGGCCGTTCGAGAGTCCGATGCCCGCATGGAGTTCGAGCGTGAGGCCGGCGTCCGCGAAGCAGCGCTGGATGAAATCCTCGCTCCAGCCGGACTCGAACCAGCCGAACTTGCGGATGCAATAGACCGACAGATAGTCGAGCCTGAGGCCCCAGTTCTTCCACCAGATGGCATTGATCGGCTCGCCGGCGATGGCGATCTTGCCGGTGGGGGCGAGCGCCGACGCCATGCGCTTGACCGTCCGCCATGGCCTGACGGAATGATGCAGGCACTCGTAGAACAGGATGAGGTCATAGGGCCCCTGCAACGCGCAATCGTCGAAAGTGCCGACGCGCGCCTTCACGCCGGTCCGATGATGCTCGGCCCGCAGATTGACCAACCGCACGAACTCGGGGTTGATGTCGACCGCGTCCACCTGCGCTCCGCAGTAGGCCATGAGCTCGGAGGACAGGCCCCAGCCGCAGCCCATGTCCAGGACGCGCGCTCCGGCCGGCAGGTTGGCGGCCGCGAGCATGTTCGTGATCGTCCGGCCGTGACGCGCCATGTTGGCGACATCGGGCGAATTGTAGGGATTGGGTCCAGGGACATGGTGCTCGGCCGTGAGCGGCGTCATCTCGCCGGAGGCCTGGTCGAGACTCCGGCCCGAGATCTCCTCGTAGAGCGCGATCTGCCCGGCGACATAGGCTTCCGACATCGGATCGAGCGTCTGGTCGACCGCCGTGCGGAAGTGGAATTCGGCGGACTGGAACTGCGCGACGGCGGCGCGGCTCTCGGGGCCGCCCAGGTCGTCGCAGATGCGGATCATCTCGTCGATGTCCGCCAAGGTGCTCAGGATCATCTCGTCCGCCCCGGTGTTCCGGCGTTTACCGCCACCGGCGACGATTGCTGTCAACCTTCGTCCGACAGGGCGAGGGCCGCCGCGCCCGCGCCGGCGATGAAGCCGTAGCCGACCGCCGTCAGGAGACCGTTGCCGGACAGGTAGCCGGAGGCGTCGCCACCCGACACGCCGCAGGCCGCGCCGCCGGCAGCGAAGAGATTGGCGAAGGGCCGTCCGTCCTCGCCGACCACGCGCGCCCCGGCGTCGACCACGAGGCCGCCCTGCGTGTGGAAGACGGCCCCGCCGACCCTGACCGCGCGGAAGGGCGCCTCGAGCGGCGGCGCGCCTCGCCAGTCGCGGCCGAACGCGTCCGTCGCGCCACGCTGCTTGAGAGTGGCGACCTCGCTCGCCGTGTCCTCAAGCGTGCCGGCGGGCAGACGGAGCCGCGCCTCGAGCGACGGCCAGTCGGCCGCCTCGACGACCGCGCCCTGGGCTTCGGCCTGGCGGAAATCCTCGAACTGGCGGGCGATGGCGGCGATGCGGGCGTCGAAGATCTGCCAGGCGATGCCGCCCTGCTGCGCGATCACCGCGGCCGCGGCTTCGGAATAGCCCTTCGACTCGTCGTGGAAGCGCCGGCCCGCGCCGTTCACCTGGAAGCCGCCCTCGGTGACCGTCGCCCAGGTGATCAGGATGCCGTGCGGCTCGGCCACGGAGCCGTGACCCTGGTAGCCGGAGAGATGGCGCAGGCCTGCGCCCAGCGCCTCGCCCCAGCGGATCGCATCGCCCCGGTTGCCGGGATGGCCGAAATAGCGGGCGCCGGCCATCGCCGGGATATGCCGCGCCACGAGGGCGGGATCCCCGCCGTAACCGTTGCAGGCGAGAATGAGAGCCTTGCAGCCGATGCGCTCGCGGCTGCCGTCGGGCCGCGCCGCTTCGAGGCCGAGGATCCGACCCTCCGCATCCGCGATCAGCAGGTCGACGATGGCCTCGGTGACGAGCAGCGCGCCCGCCCCCTCCGCTGCAGCGGCGAGATGCTCCATCAGTTCGCGGCCGGAGCGGCTCGGCAGGCCGTGCATGCGCCGGGCCGAATGGCCGGGGTAGGTGAAGTCGGCAATCACCGAAAAGGGCAGCCCATGCCGGTCGGCCAGCCATTCGACGGCGGGTCCGATCGTGCGGGCCAGCAGTGCCACGGCATCAGGGTCGGGCTGGCCATGCGCCTTCGCCATGATGTCGGCGGCGAAGGCCTCGGCGCTGTCGGCGATGCCAGCCGCTGCCTGGAAGCGCGTGGCCGGCGCGGGGATCAGGCCGGCAGAAAGGGCCGTCGAGCCGGCGGGCAGCGGATCCCGCTCGAGGAGCAGCACCTCCGCCCCGGCCTCCCGCGCACGGAGCGCGGCCACGAGACCGGCTGCACCAGCTCCGATGATCGCGACGTCGACGTGCGTGTCAAAATTCGCCTCGGGCTCCAGCCTCACACGGGCCATCGCGCTTTCTTTCTCCGCCACCTTGACACCCATCATCTGTCCTACAGTTAATACAGGTCAAGGAGGAACGGCGCTTGCAGGCGATCGAGCCATCGAAGACGCACAGGCTGTATCTGCTGCTCAAGGAGCGGATCGTTTCGGGCATTCTCGCGCCGGGAGAGCGGCTGCCGGGCGAGCCGGCGCTGGCCTCGGCGCATGGCCTCTCGCGCATCACGGTGCGCCGCGCCCTGGCCGGCCTCGCGAGCGACGGCCTCGTCCAGCGCAAGCCCGGCGCCGGCACCTTCGTCGCCGGTGGCAAGGGCGCGCGGCCGGTGACCGGCGACCTCACCGACATGCTGGCGCATCTTGCCGCCATGGGCCGCGACACCGAAGTGCGCCTTCTCTCCTTCGCGCATGGCGAACCGCCGCCGGCGATCGCGGAGGCCCTGGGTCTTTCGGCCGGCGAGCGCACGCAGCAGGCGCTGCGCGTTCGCTCGCACGAGGGCAAGCCCTTCTCGCTGCTGTCGACGCATGTGCCGGAGCGCATTGGCGCGGCCTTCGGCGCGGAGGAACTGGCGCGGCTGCCGCTGCTGACGCTGCTCGAACAGTCCGGCGTCGTGGCCGACCGCGCCGTGCAAACGATCACCGCGACGCTGGCCGCCCCCGATGCCGCCGCGGCGCTGGATGTGGAGATCGGCGCGCCGCTGCTGTCGCTCACGCGCGTCGTCTTCGACCGCCAGAATCGCGGCGTCGAACATCTCTCGGCGCTCTACCGGCCGGACCGTCACGGCTTCCATATGGAGTTGCGCCGCGCCGGTTCGGCGTCGGGCCGCTATTGGCGCGCCCAGCCCAGCGCCCCACCATCCCATCGTTCATCGCGCCGGGAGGCGCCTTCCAGGAGGAGAAGCCCGTGACCACGACCATCAAGACTTCGCCGACGCGTCGCAAGGTGATGCTCGGCGCCGCCGCCGCGACGGGGGCGATCGCCATGCCCGGCCTCGTGCGCGCCCAGGCGGCGCCGGTGAGGCTCGGCATCCTGCAGCCCGTCACCGGCGCGCTTGCCCAGGACGGCGAGTACGGGCGCCTCGGCGCTGAGATCGCCATCAACGAGATCAACGCGTCCGGCGGCCTGAAGGCGCTCGGCGGCGCCCAGATCCAGATGGTGTTCGGCGATGCGCGCTCGACGCCGGAGGGCGGCACCGCCGAGGTCGAGCGCATGCAGGCCGAGGGCGTGGCGGCGATCGTCGGCGGCTTCGCCTCGCCGATCTGCCTCGCCGCCAGCCAGGCGGCGTCGCGCTACGATCTCCCCTACATCGTCGATGTCGGCGTGTCGGACCAGATCGTGTCGCGCGGGCTCAAGAACACCTTCCGCTTCGGCCCCGGCTTCGGCGCGGTGACCGGCGCGGCGCTCGACAACCTCGTGAAGCTCAACGAGTCCGCCGGCAAGCCCGCGAGGACCGTCGTGATCGTGCATGAGGACGGCCTGTTCGGCTCCGGCATGGCCAAGCTCCTCAACGAGCGGCTGCCGCAGCGCGGTTTCGAGGTGCTGGAGACGATCGCCCATCCGACGCCGGCGCGTGACATGTCGAACGTGGCGCTGCGCATCCGTTCGCTCAACCCGGATCTCGTGATCCCGTCGAGCTACTACTCGGAGTTCGTGCTGCTCGCCCGCACGATGCAGCAGCAGCGCATCCGGCCGAAGGGCGTCTATGCGGTGCTGAACGGCGCGGCCTCGAACTTCCGCTTCGTGCGCGAATTCGCCGATGCGGCCAACCTCGTGATGGACTGCAACCACTGGGCCGATCCGCGCAAGCCGAAGACCGCCGAGGTCAAGGCGCTGGCGGAGCGCGGCGGGCGCTTCTGGCTCTACAACACGCCGCTGAACTACAGCTGCGTGAGGCTCGTCGCCGACGCGATCGAGAAGGCGGGCGGCGTCGACCGCGCCAAGATCACCGAGGCGCTCGCCAACTCGACCTTCGCCGACCACATCATGCCCTATGGCCCGACGAAGTTCGTGAACGGCCAGAACACGGGCGCAGCCCCGGTGAACACGCAGGTGCAGAACGGCGACATCAAGGTGATCTTCCCCACCGAGTTCGCCGACGCGAAGCCGGTCTTCCCCGCGACCTGAGGCCGGTCAGTGCCGATGCCATCCTCCACGTTCCTCATGCTGAGGAGGCGCGGCACGCGCCGTCTCGAAGCACGCAGACCCGTTGTGCGTCCTTCGAGACGCCCGCTGCGCGGGCTCCTCAGGATGAGGTCGGTCGGGGATGGCATCCACCCTTCGACGCCTAAACCCACGGCCTCCCCTCGACAGAGGGCAGGTGGATAGTCCTGCACCGATGCTGAAACCCGACATCATCCTCGCGGCGCTCGCCAACGGCCTCATGACCGGGGCCGTCTATGCGCTCGTCGCGCTCGGGCTGACGCTGGTCTATGGCGTCCTGCACATCATCAACTTCGCGCATGGCGCGATCCTCACCGCGGCGATGTTCGCGGTGCTGGTCTGCCACCAGGTCTTCAAGCTCGATCCCTATCTCGCGGTGTTCCTGCTGACGCCGCTGTTCTTCGGGCTGGGTTATGCGGCGCAGCGGTTCGTGATCGGACCGGCGAGCGGCGGCAGCGACAGCAACATCCTGCTGGTGACGCTGGGACTCGCCATCATCATCGAGAACATGCTGCTCGCGGGCTTCCGCTCCGACACGCGCTCCATCGACGTGCCCTACGGGTTCTCGGTGGTGGAGGTCGGGCCGCTGTTCCTGTCGACACCGAAGCTCGTGGCCTTCGCGGCGAGCTTCGTGGTGGCGGCGCTGCTCGGCCTGCTGCTGCTCAAGACCGACACGGGCAAGGCGATCCGCGCCGTTGCGAAGGAGCGGATGGGCGCGGCGCTCTCCGGAATCGACGTCGACCATATCTACGCCGTCACCTTCGGGCTCGGCGCCGCTTGCCTCGCGGTCGCGGCCTGCCTGCTGATGCCGACCTATCTCGTCAATCCGCGCGCGGGGAACGCCTTCGTGCTCGTTGCCTTCACCATCGTGGTGCTGGGCGGCATGGGCTCCATCGCGGGCGCGCTCGCGGGCGGGCTGATCATCGGCGTGGTCGAGAGCCTGTCGGGCCTGTTTCTGGGCGAGAGCCTCGGGCAGATCGGCATCTTCCTCATCTTCATCGCGGTGCTGCTCTTCCGGCCGACAGGCCTCTTCGGAGCCAAGGCATGAAGGGAGCGTCCGGGGCTGCGATCGTGCTCGTCGTGACGGCACTGGCGGTGCTGCCTTTGCTCATCGTCTCGAACGTCACGCTCAACTTCCTGACCTTCGCCCTGATCGTGGCGCTCGCGGCGCAGGGCTGGAACCTGCTCGGCGGCTATGGCGGGCAGTTCTCCTTCGGGCACGCCGCCTTCTTCGGCACGGGCGCCTATGCGATGGCGCTGCTGCAGGTGCGCTTCGGCTGGAGCCCGTGGCTCGCGCTGCCCGCCGGCGTAGCGCTCGGCGGGCTCGTTGGCTTCCTCGTCGGCTTCCTGAGCTTCCGGGCGCGGCTCAGGGGGTCCTATTTCGCGCTGGTGACGCTCGCTTTCGCCGAGGTCTTCCGCATTCTCGCCAATTCCTGGAGCTTTACGGGCGGCGCAGCGGGCGTGCTGGTGCCGCTGAAGCTCAGCATCGAGACGATGCAGTTCGCAGACCGTCGGGTCTTCTACTGGCTGGCGCTCAGCTTCGTGGCGGCCGGGCTCGCGGCGACGCTGGCGGTCGAGCGTTCCCGCTTCGGGGCCTGGCTGGTCGCGGTTCGCGAGAACGAGGACGCCGCCCGTGCGCTCGGCGTCGACGTGCTCCGGGTGAAGCTGCAGGCAATCACGCTCTCGGCCATGCTGACCGCTGCGGCGGGCTGCCTCTACACGCAGAAATTCCTCTATCTCGATTCCAACCTCGCCTACGGCTCCTGGATCTCGGTGGAGGCGCTGCTGGCGCCGATCATCGGCGGTCTTGGCACCGTCTTCGGCCCGATTCTCGGCGCGGTCGCGCTGCTGGGGCTGGGGGAGGTCACGAAACATGCGCTCGCGACCTGGTTCGGCGGCGCCATTCCCGGCGTCGATCTCGCGGTCTATGGCGCGCTGCTGATCCTCTGCGTCGCCTTCGCGCCGCGCGGCCTGCTCGGCCTCCTGCTTCGGCGGAGGGCGAAGGCATGAGCGCGCCGCTGCTGCAGGTGCAGGGCCTGACCAAGCGCTTCGGCGGCCTGACGGCCGTTCGCGAGGCCTCTTTCGACGTGGCCGAGGGCTCGATCACGGGACTGATCGGGCCCAACGGCGCCGGCAAGACGACGGCCTTCGCCATGATCGCGGGCTTCGAGACGCCGAGCGAGGGACGCGTGCTCTTCGCCGGAAACGACATCTCCCGCCTGCCGGCGCACGAGCGCGCGCGGGCCGGCATCGCGCGGACGTTCCAGATCGTGCAGCCGTTCGCGGGCCTCACCGTGAGAGAGAACATCGCTGTCGGCGCCCATCTGCGCCATCCCGGGAGGGCGGAGGCGCTCGCGAAGGCGGCCGAGGTGGGCGAGGCCGTCGGGCTCGGTCCTCTGCTCGACCAGCCCGCCGGCGAGCTGACGGTCGCGGGGCGCAAGCGGCTGGAGCTCGCCCGCGCGCTCGCGACGGAGCCACGGCTCCTCCTGCTGGACGAGGTGCTGGCCGGCCTCAACCCCTCCGAGATCCGGGACATGATCCCGGTCATCCGCAAGGTGCGCGACGGCGGCGTGACGATCCTGATGGTCGAGCATGTGATGCAGGCCGTGATGAGCCTCTGCGAGGCGATCCATGTGCTGGCGCAGGGCGCGATCATCGCAGCGGGACCGCCGGAGGCGGTGGCGCGCGACGCGCGGGTGATCGAGGCCTATCTGGGGCAGGGCGCCGCGAAGCGCCTGCAGGCCGCCCATGCTTGAGGTGCGCGATCTCGTGGCGGGATACGGTGGCGCGCCGGTGCTGCGCGGCGTCTCGCTCTCCGCCTCCGCCGCGGCGGTCACCGCCGTGCTCGGCGCGAACGGCGTCGGCAAGAGCACGCTCAATCGCGCGCTCTCCGGCCTGATCCCGACGCTGTCCGGCGACATCCTCTTCGAAGGCACCTCGATCCGCGGCCTGAAGCCGCCGGCCATCGTCGAGCGCGGGCTCATTCATGTGCCGGAGGGGCGCAAGATCTTTCCCAACATGAGCGTCAGGGAAAATCTGGAGCTTGGCTCCTACCGGCGCGCCAAGGGAACGCGCGCCCGGAACATCGCCCGCGCCTTCGCGCTCTTTCCGCGGCTCGAGGAACGCGCTGGCCAGCTCGCCGGAACGCTTTCCGGCGGGGAGCAGCAGATGCTGGCGATCGGCCGGGGATTGATGGCGGAGCCGAAGCTCCTGATCCTCGACGAGCCCTCGCTCGGCCTCTCGCCACTGCTGGTGGAGGAGCTGTTCCAGCTCATCGGGCGCATCGCGGCGGACGGTCTCGCGGTGATGCTGGTGGAGCAGAACGTGGTCCAGTCGCTGGAGCGCGCCGGCCACGCCTATGTCCTCGAAAACGGCGCGGTCGCGATGGAGGGGCGCGCCGACGATCTCGCCCGCGATCCCGCGCTGCAGAAGACCTACCTGGGGATGTGAGAGATGACGATCACGACGCAGGGCGTTTTTCCCGCGACCCTCCTCGTCAACAGCGAAACGCCGGCCTGGCTTGAACGATGGAGCAGCTTCGCCGCCAACGTCCGGTTCGGCGATCTGCCCGACGTCGTGGTCGACCGGGCCCGGCTCGTCTGGCTCGACTGCCTCGGCGCCATCGTCGCGGGCGCGGCCGAGCCCGAGATGCGGGCCGCGGCCGGGCGTCTGGCGGACAGCTTCGGCAGCGCGCGGTCGCCCATGCTCACGGCTTTCGCCGGCGGGACGGCCGGCACCATGCTCGAGATCGACGAGGGCAACCAGTACGCCCGCGGCCATCCCGCGATCCATGTCGCGCCGGCCATCATGGCCGTCGCCCGACGGCAGCCGGTGTCGGGCAGGGAGGCCCTCCTGGCGCTGGTGCTGGGCTACGAGATCGGCGCGCGGATCGGGATCGCGTCCAAGCTCCGCGTGACCATGCATCCGCACGGCACCTGGGGCGTCGTCGGCGCGGCCGTCGCCGTGGCGAACCTCGACGGGGCCTGCGCGCACGAGATCGCCGCGGTCGTCAATGTCGCCTCGTCGCTCGGTCTCGCCACCAGCCGACGCACGATGCTGGAAGGCGCCACTGTCCGCAACAGTTACGCTGGCGTCGCCAACATGATGGGCCTGCTCGCCTGGGATCTCGCGAAAAGCGGCTTCACCGGCGAGCGTGACGGCGTGGCTTCCGTGTTCGGCGGCATCACGGCCGACGATTTCCGGACCGAGGAGATGGTCCAGGACCTCGGCTCGCGCTGGGAGATCGCCCGCAACTACTTCAAGCGCCATGCGGCATGCCGCTACACCCATGCGGCGCTCGACGCGCTGGAGCGGATCGTCGAGAAGGCCGGCGGGCCGATCCGTCCCGGCGACGTCGAGTCGCTCTCGGTCGAGACCTATGTCTGGGCGGCGCAGCTCGATCATCCGAAGCCGGAGAGCATGCTGGCCGCCAAATTTTCCCTGCCCTTCAGCCTCGCCACGGCGCTGGCGCATGGCGGCGCGACGCTCGACGCCTTCCGCGACGAAGCGAGGGCCGATCCCGGCATCGTGGAGCTCGCGGCGAAGATCAGGATCGACGAGGATCCAGCCCTGACGGCCATGATGCCGGGCCTCCGGCCGGCGCGCGTCCGTCTGACGCTGAAAGACGGCCGGACCTTCGAGGCGATGGCGACAACCAACAAGGGCGATACCGAGGACCCCTACGGGGCGGACGACATCATCGCGAAGTTCCACGAGGTCGTCACGCCCGTGCTGGGGCGCGAGAAGGCGGTGCGCATCGCGGCGGCCTGCCTCGATCTCGAGAGAGAGGCGTCCTTCGGCAAGATCGCGGCGCTGTGCGAGGCGTCATGAGCCTGTCGCTCAGAACGAGGCTCGGACGAAAGCCGATCCTGCTCGCGCCCGGCATCTGCGACCCGCTGACGGCGCTGCTCGCGACGGAGGCTGGCGCGGAGGCGCTCTATCTCTCCGGCGCGTCGATCGCCTACACGCGTCTCGGAAGGCCCGATATCGGCCTCGTCACCATGACGGAGGTCGCCGACGTGATCGCGCAGGTCGCGGATCGCGTCGCGACGCCGCTCATCGTCGATGCCGACAACGGCCACGGCAATGCGTTGAACATGCAGCGGACAATGCGGCTCTTCGAGAGGGCAGGTGCTTCAGCCCTGCAGATCGAGGACCAGAGCTATCCCAAGCGCTGCGGCCATCTGCAGGAAAAGCGCCTGATCCCCGCCGCCGAGATGGCGGGCAAGATCCGCGCGGCGCTGGACGCCCGTCGCAGCGAGGAGACGTTGGTAATCGCGCGGACCGACGCCGTGGCGGTCGAAGGCTTCGAGGCGGCCATCGAGCGGGCGGGACTCTATGCCGAGGCCGGCGCGGACGCGCTCTTCGTCGAGGCGCCGGGCTCGGCCGAGGAGCTGGCCCGCATCCCCGCGGCGCTCGGCGGCAGGTTGCCGCTGATGGCCAACATGGTGGAGGGCGGGCGCACGCCGATCCTCCCGGCGGCGCAGCTGGAGGCCATGGGCTTCGCGCTCGTCATTTTCCCGGGCGGGGCGGTGCGCGCCATGGCGCGCGCGGCGCAGGATTTCTACCGGACGCTCATCCAGTCCGGCACGAGCGACGGGATGCGCAACAGCATGCTCGATTTCAACGGCTTGAACGCCGCCATCGGCACGCCGGAGATGCTGGCGCTCGGCAAGACCTACGAGCCAAGCCCCGATGCGGCGCGGTCTGAAGAAGGACAATCATGAGCAGGCTCGACCCCGTCACCTTCTCGATCCTCACCGGACGTCTTGAGCAGATCGCCGACGAGATGGATGCGACGCTCTACCGCTCGGCCTTCAACCCGATCATCGCCGAGGCGCGCGACGCCTGCCATGGGCTTTATCACGCTCAAACCGGCGACACGCTCGTACAGGGGCAGCGCGGCCTGCCGATCTTCGTCGGCGCGATGGCCTTCGCGGTGAAGGCGGTGATCGCCAAGGCGGAAGCCGAAACGGCCGCCGGCGGGCCCGGGGTGGAGGAGGGCGACACTTACATTTTCAACGATCCCTATCTCGGCGGCACGCATCTCAATGATTTCCGCCTCGTGCGGCCGCTGATGCGCGGGGGCCGGATTTTCGCCTGGCTCGCCTCGGTCGGCCATTGGCTCGACATCGGCGGCAACGTGGCGGGGGGCTACAATCCGCGCGCCACCGAGAGCCACCAGGAGGGCGTGCTCATCCCGCCGGTGAAGCTGATCCGCCGCGGGCAGATGCAGCAGGACATCCTCGACATCCTTGCCGCCAACAGCCGCGTGCCGCGCTCGAACTGGGGCGACCTCAACGGCCAGCTGAACGCGCTCGATCTCGGCGAGCGGCGCTTCCAGGCGCTGATCGACGAATATGGCGACGAGACAGTGCTCGCGGTGCTGGAGGCTGCGTCCGACCGCGCCGATGCGCTGATGCGCGAGGAGATCGGCCGCCTGCCGGACGGGCTCTACCGTTTCGAGGATTATCTCGACAACGACGGGATCGTCGACGAGCCGCTGAAGATCGCGCTCGACCTCACGGTCGCGGGCGACCGCATGGTGCTCGATTTCTCGCGCTCCTCGCCGCCCTGCGAGGGGCCGGTGAACATCGCGCGATCGACGGCCGTCGCGGCCTGCTACGTCGCGCTCAAGCACATGTTCACGGCGGTGCCGGCCAATGCGGGCTGCCTCCGGCCGATCGAGTTCGTCATCCCGGAGACGACCTTCCTCGGCGTCGGGCCGCCGCGTCCCGTGGCGGGCTATACAGAGACGATCCTGCGGATGATCGGCGTCGTCTTCGGGGCGCTGGCCAAGGCCGACCCGTCCCGCGCGACGGCCGCGCCCTTCGGCACGATCAACGCGCTCTCGATCGCGGGCAAGCGCGACAATGGCGAGCGGTTCGTGATGTTCTCCTTCTTCGGCGGCGGGCTCGGCGGCAATCCGGAGACCGACGGGCTGAGCCATGCCAACAACCCGATCTCGATGGCGACGATCCCACCTGCGGAGGTGCTCGAGGCTTCCTATCCCGTGCTCTTCCGGCAGTGGGTGCTTCGGCCCGACAGCGCCGGCGCTGGACGCCATCGCGGCGGCTTCGGCGCGATCTACGAGATCGAGCTCCTGGCCGCGAGCGCCGACGTGGCGCTGCTCGGCGAGCGCGGCCGGCATGCGCCCTTCGGCGTGGCGGGAGGCCAGTCGGGAGCGCTCAACCGCTTCGTGTTCGACACGGATCAGGGCCCGCAGGAGCCGCCGATGGCCTCGAAGATCACCGGGGTGAGGATCAAGCGGGGCCAGCGCGTGCGGCTCGAGACGCCGGGCGGAGGCGGCTGGGGCGATCCCATGGAGCGCGATCCTTCCGCCATCGCGCGCGACCGCGCCAACGGCCTCGTCACGGGCGCAGGCCGATGAACGCGCTGGACAAGAACGCCAGCGTCGTCGTCGGCGTCGACGTGGGCGGCACTTTCACCGACCTTGCGCTGTTCGACGCGCGGTCGGGTCGGTTCACGACGGCCAAGGTGCCGTCGAACCGGGGGGACGAGGCCGTCGGTTTCCTCGAAGGGCTGAAGCGGCTCGGCGCGGTGGCCGAACTCTCGGCCATCGTGCACGGCACCACGGTGGGCACGAACGCGCTTCTGGAGCGGAAGGGCGCCAGGCTCGGCCTGATCACCACGCGCGGCTTTCGCGACGTGCTGGCGATGCGCCGCCGCGACCGGCCCAACACCTGGGGCCTCTGGGGCGATTTCACGCCCGTGGCCGAGCGGGAGATGCGGCTTGAAGTCGGGGAGCGGACGCTGGCCGACGGCGCCATTCTCGAAGCGGTCGACCCGGCCGAGGTCGTGGCGGCCGCGCGGCAGCTGCTGGCCGCCGGCGCGGAGGCACTCGCCATCGTCTTCGTCAACGCCTACGCCAACGCCGCCAACGAGCGGGCGGCAGCGGCAGCCGCGCGGGCCATCTGGCCCAACGGCCATGTCGCGCATTCGGCGGAGATCCTGCCGGAAATCCGCGAGTTCGAGCGCGCCTCGACCACCGCGCTCAACGGCTACCTGCAGCCGGTCGTCGCGAGCTATCTCGGCAAGCTCGAGGGGGCGCTGGCGGGCGAGGGCTTCGCCGGCTCTTTCCATGTGGTGCAGTCGAACGGCGGCGTGATGTCGGCGGCCGCGGCACGGGCCTTTCCGGTGCGCACCGCCCTCTCGGGCCCCGCGGCGGGCGTGATCGCAGCGAGCGCGATCGCCACGGCGGCCGGGCTGCCGGACATCGTCACGGCCGATCTCGGCGGCACCTCCTTCGACGTTTCGCTGGTGGCGGACGGCAAGCCGACGCTGGCGGCGCAGACCACGATCGACTTCGGCATGGTCGTGCGTACGCCGATGATCGAGATCGCGACCATCGGCGCAGGCGGCGGCTCGATCGCCCACGTCGATGCGGGCGGGCTGCTGGCCGTCGGGCCTGAAAGCGCCGGCTCGCGGCCGGGCCCCGTCTGCTACGGCCAGGGCAACGACCGGCCGACGCTGACCGACGCCAACGTGGTGCTCGGGCGCATCAATGCCGAGCGGCCGATCGGCGGCAAGCTCGCGCGGCTCGATGTCGAGGCGGCGCGCGCCGCGATCCTCGCTCATGTCGGCGAGAAGCTGGGCCTTGCCGCCGAGCCGGCGGCCGAGGCGGTCCTGCGGGTCGCCAATGCGCGCATGGCGGGGGCGATCCGGCTCGTCTCGGTGGAGCGCGGGCACGATCCGGCGAAGTTCGTCGCGGTGCCCTTCGGCGGGGGCGGCGCGTTGCATGTCGGCGCGTTGATCCGCGAGGCGGGGCTCAAGGGCGCACTCGTGCCGCGCTATCCCGGCATCGTGTCGGCGCTCGGCTGCATCATCGCCGACATCCGGACCGACAAGGTGGAGACGGTCAATCTCCAGCTCGGCGGGCTCGATGCGGCGGCGCTCTCGGCGCGGATGCAGGCGGCGGCGGCCGAGACGCGCGCTGTGGTCGAGCGCTCCGGCCTCGCCATCGAGCGCATCGACCTGCTGCATGAGCTCGACATGCATTACCAGGGCCAGACGCACACAGTCGCGGCGGAGTTGCCCGGCGGGCGCGCGCCCGACGAGGCGACGGTGCGCGAGGCGTTTGAGACAGCCTATCGGAAGGCCTTCTCGCGCCTGCTGCCGGGCATTCCCATCCGCATCGTCAACCTGCGCACGGCGGCGATCGGCCGGCGCCCGCCGTTCGATCTCAAGGCGCTCGCGCCCGAGGGCGGCTCGCTGGATGCGGCGCGGCGCGGCGTCAGGCGCGTCTGGTTCGACGGTGCCTGGCGCGAGGCCACGATCTGGGACCGGCTGGCGCTTCCGGTCGGGGCCACGGTCGAGGGACCCGCTATCCTCGAACAACCTGACGCCACCACCGTTCTCGATCCCGGGCTCGGCGCGCGGGTCGACGGCTTCGGCAATCTCCTCGTGGAGCGACTGTCATGAGCGCGGAGCCCTTTAGGATCGACAGCACGGCGCTGCTGCTCTGCGACCTGCAGAACGACTTCATCCATTCGGACGGCGCCTATGCCCGGGGCGGTCAGAAGGCGGAGGCCATTGCCGCGCTGCCGGACAGGCTCGCGCCGCTGGCGAAAGCGCTGCGCGCGCGCGGCGGGCTGGTGCTCGCCACGCATTTCACGCTTTTTCCGGGTCGCGGCGGCGAGCCGATGATCGCGCCGCACCTGAAGCAGCTCAGGCCTTTCCTGAAGCGGGGCGACTTCCTGCCGGGCTCCTGGGGGCAGGCGACCGTCGATACGCTGCAGCCGCTCGATGGAGCAGTCGAGAAGGTCGCCTATTCCGCCTTCTACATGACGCGGCTCGAATGGCTGCTGCGCAAGCTTTCCGTCGAGCATCTGATCGTCGCCGGCATCGTCACCAACGGCGGCGTGGCCTCGACCGTGCGCGACGCGCATGTCCGGGAGTTCGGGCTGACGGTGCTGGAGGACGGCTGCGCCGCCTTTTCGCCCGAGACGCATGCCACGGCGATCGCGGCTCTCAGGCCTGTGGCGCGCATCGCGATGGTGGCCGAGGTGCTGGTGGAGGTTGAGGGTTAGGCCGATGCAGCGGACGCTCTTCGACAAGCTCTGGGACGCGCATGTCGTCGCGGTGCGGGAGGATGGCGAAGCGTTGCTCTGGGTCGACCGGCATTTCATCCATGAAGGATCGCACCACGCCTTCCGGCAGCTTGACGGCAAGGGCAGGGCGGTCACGGAGCCCGGCCTCACCTTCGGTGTCGCCGACCATTACGTGCCGACGCGGGGGAGGCCGCTGATCCCGGACCCCGAGGTCGCGGGCATGGTCGAGCGGCTCAGCGCCAACGCGGCGCGCCATCGCTTCCGGCTCTTCGAGATGAACGACCCGGCGCAGGGGATCGTGCATGTGGTGGGGCCGGAGCAGGGGCTGACGCTGCCCGGTCTGCTCATCGTCTGCGGCGATAGTCATACATCGACGCATGGTGCCTTCGGTGCCTATGCCTTCGGGATCGGCGCGTCCGAAGTGGCGCATGTGCTGATGACGCAGACGCTGTGGCAGCGGAAGCCAAAGCGCATGCGCATCACGGTGTCCGGGCGGCTTGGCCCTCATGTCACGGCAAAGGACCTGGCGCTCGCGGTGATCGCGCGGATCGGCGCGGACGGCGCCCGCGGCCATGCGCTCGAATATGCCGGCACGGCGATCGAGGCGTTGTCAATGGAAGGCCGCCTCACGCTCTGCAACATGTCGATCGAGGCGGGCGCGCGCTGCGCCATGGTTGCCCCCGACGAGACGACCTTCGCCTTCATCGAGGGACGGCCCTTCGCGCCGAAGGGGGAGGATTTCGCCCGCGCCGTCGCCGAGTGGCGTTTGCTGGCGACGGATCCCGGCGCCCTGTTCGACCGGGAGGAGAGCATCGACGCCGGTGCGGTCGTCCCGATGGTGACATGGGGCGTGAGCCCGGAGGAGGCTGCGCCGGTGACGGCGGCGGTGCCGACGCTGGATAGCGTACCGGCGCAGCGGCGGGCCTCCTTCGGCGACGCGCTCCAGTACATGCGGCTCGAACCGGGCCAGCCGCTCGCCGGCGTGCCTGTCGACCGCGTCTTCATCGGCTCCTGCACCAATGGGCGGATCGAGGATCTGCGCGCCGCCGCGGCCGTGCTGCGCGGGCGGAAGGCCGTGGTGCCGGGGCTCGTCTCGCCCGGCTCCACGCTGGTGAAGCGGCAGGCGGAGGCGGAGGGGCTCGATCGTATCTTCTCCGGAGCAGGGCTGATCTGGGCGGAGTCCGGCTGCTCGATGTGCGTCGGCATGAACGGCGATCTCGTCGCGTCCGGCGAGCGCTGCGCCTCCAGCACCAACCGCAATTTCCGCGGCCGGCAGGGCCAGGGCGCGCTGACGCACCTGATGTCGCCGGCCATGGTCGCCGCCGCGGCGGTCACGGGGCGGCTGACGGACGTGCGGACGCTGCCGCCGCTGGAGGGCTGAGATGGAGCGGTTCACCAGGCTCGACGCCGTCGCCTGCGCCCTGCCTATCGAGAATATCGACACGGACCAGTTGATCCCGGCGCGCTTCATGAAGCGGTCGCGCGCGGAGGGGTATGGACAGTATTTGCTGCATGACCTCCGCTTCGACGGCGAGGGGAAGCCGCGCCCGGACTTCCCGCTCAACGCGCCGCGCCACGAGGGTGCTCGCATCCTCGTCACCGGGCGCAACTTCGGCACGGGCTCCTCGCGCGAGGCGGCGGTCTATGCGCTCTTCGACTTTGGAATCCGCTGCGTGATCGCGCCCAGCTTCGGCGACATCTTTGCAAGCAACGCCGTGAAGAACGGCCTGCTGCCAGCCGCCGTCAGCGAAGCCGACGGCGCCGCGCTCCTTTCGGCGCTTCAGGCGGCAGCCGCGCCACGGGCCTCGGTGGATCTCGAGAGTTGCCGAATCCGCTGCGGGGCGCTCGACTTCGGCTTCGCCATCGACCCCGTGCGGCGGCTGCAACTCATCAATGGCTGGGACGACATCGACCTGACGGAGCAGCATCGCCCCGCGATCGAGGCCTACCGGTCGCGCGCCGCGGCCGACCGTCCCTGGACGCGGCCTTCGGCCGTGTAGCCGGGCGCGACGGCGCTGCTGTCGCGGGCCAGCAGTTCCGCCGACAGCCGCAGCGTCCGGGGCCTGCTTTCGGCGCCCCCCATCATCTCCACGAGCAATTCTCCCGCCGCGCGCCCGATCTCGCGGCGCGGCTGGCGCACGGTCGTGAGCGTGGGCGTGCAGTAATCGGCGTAATCGATGGCGTCGAAGCCGACGACGGAGAAGTCACGCGGGATCACGAGACCGGCGATCTGGGCCGTCTTGAGGAAGCCGATGGCCATTTCGTCATTCGCTGCGAAGAGCGCTGTCGGCCGCTCGTCCGCGGGCAGGGCGAGGATGGCGCGGGCGGCCTCCGCACCCGTGCGGAAGGTGAAGTCGCCCGCGAACTCCAGCGCCGGATCCCAGGCAAGCCCGGCGGCTGCGAGAGCGGCGCGATAGCCTTGACGGCGCGCCACGTCGAGCACGTTGCCGGCGGGACCCGAGAGATAGGCTATGCGCCGGTGGCCGTTGTCCGCCAGATGCCGCGTCGCCGCCTCGGCGGCGGCATGGTTGTCGACCTCCACTTGCGGGAAGGCCGCACCGGGTATCGTCTCGCAGGCCGCGACGATCGGCAGGCCCGCGCCGTCGAGCGTGCCCGCGCGTCCGCCGAGCATGCGACCGCAGAGAAGCAGCGCGCCGTCGACCTGACCCGACCGCGCGACCTCCACGAAATTGGCGTCCTTGCCGCGGTGATTGTCGAGGTTGCCGATGATGAGGCCGTAGCCGGCGGCGGAGAGCGTCTCGTCGATGCCGCGCAGGACCTCGGCGAAGAAGGGGTTCGCGATGTCGGGCACGACGACCAGCGCCATCATCGCGCGCTTTGCCCGCAAGCTGCGGGCGACGGCGTTCGGGCGGTAGCCCGTGCTCCGCACGGCTTCCAGCACGATCGCGCGGGTCGCCTCGGTCACGAGGTCCGGGTTGGCGAGCGTGCGGCTCACGGTGGCCGCGGAGACGCCGGCGATCCGCGCCACGTCCGCGATCTTCGCGGGCGCCGTTGTGATCGCGCCTCGCGGGATCGGCGCTGCCATGCGGCGCTGGGGCATCTTTGCGTCCCTGGTTCGGGGTGAAAATTTTGCCTCTTTTCAAGACCACAGATTTCGTGCTAGCGTCAAATGAAATCGATTACAGAGGCCGATACGGCCCGTTTCAGGGAGAGAAACATGAAGTTGCGAGCTCTTGTCGCATCGGTCTCGCTCGTCTGTCTGGCTTCGGCGCCGGCGGTCGCGCAGGAGACAAAGGCCGAGGTGATCCACTGGTGGACGTCGGGCGGCGAGTCCGCGGCAGTCCGGGTCTTCGCCGACGAATTCAAGAAAGCGGGCGGCACGTGGCAGGACAGCGCGGTCGCCGGCGGGGCCAATGCCCGCACAGCCGCCATCAACCGCACGGTCGGCGGCAATCCGCCGACGGCGATGCAGTTCAACACCGGCAAGCAGTTCGACGATCTCGTGGAGAACAACCTCCTCGCCGACATCGAAGCGATCGCGGCCGAGGGTAAGTGGAAGCAGGCGATCCCAGAGCCGATCCTCAACGCCGTGACGCGCAACGGCAAGATGTTCGCGGTTCCCGTCAACATCCATGGCCAGAACTGGATGTTCTACAACAAGGCCGTGCTGCAGAAGGTCGGCGCCAGCGAGCCGAAGACCTGGGACGAGGCCATCGCCGTGATGGAGAAGGTGAAGGCGGCCGGCCTGATCCCGCTCGCCTTCCCTGGCCAGAAGACCTGGGAGCGCAACCTCTTCAACGCGGTGCTCGCGGGCAAGGGCGGGCCGGCGCTCTGGGTCGGCATCCACGGCAAGCGCGACCTCAAGATGGCGCAGAGCCCCGAGTTCAAGGCCGTCGCCGAGACCTACAAGAAGCTGAAGGACTACATCGATCCCGGCGCGCCCGGCCGCAACTGGAACGACGCCGCCGCTCTGGTGATCCAGGGCAAGGCCGCAATGCATGTGAACGGCGACTGGGCCAAGGGCGAGTTCGTTGCGGCCGGCCAGACCGCCGAGAAGGATTACGGCTGCGTCGTGCTGGCGTCGGGCGCGCAGGGCTATGTGATGGGTGGCGACGTCTTCGCCTTCCCGAAGCCGAAGGATGCCGCCGCCGCGCGGGCGCAGGCGCTGCTTGGCAAGGTGATGCTCGACCCGGTGACGCAGATCGAATTCGCCAAGAAGAAGGGCTCGATCCCGGTCCGCCAGGACGTCGACGTCTCCTCGCTCGACGCCTGCGCCCAGAAGGCGGTGAAGGCCGTCTCCAACAAGGACGCCCAGCTGCCTGCCCAGGAACTCCTGTCGCCGCCGGCCCAGACCGGCGCGATGGAAGACGCCATCTCGCAATACTGGAACACCAACATGACCGCCGACCAGTTCGTCGAGAAGGTCGTGGCCGTCCTCCGGCAGCAGTACTGACCTAAGCCGCCCGACGTGAATGTCGCCCGCCGCGCCTCGCGCGCGGCGGCCGGCGAAACGCGGGCCAGCCACCGGCGCAGCCATGACCCGTCCGTTCCGCATCAGCTCCCGCGCCGCAGCCTTCTCCGCGCTGCTGCCGGCCTTCGCGATCATGGTCGTGGTGCATCTGGGCTCCACGGCCTGGACCGTGTGGATGAGCCTCACCAACTCGCGCATGCTGCCGAACAACAATTTCGTCGGCCTGCGCCAGTACGAGATCCTGTTCGCCAACGACCGCTGGCTGACCTCGGTGTCGAACCTCTGGGTCTTCGGCATCCTCTACGTGCTGCTGTCGCTGGCGCTCGGCTTCCTGCTGGCCGTCGCCATCGATCAGAAGGTGCGGGCGGAGGACGGGCTGCGCTCGATCTACCTCTACCCGTTCTCGATGTCCTTCGTGGTCACGGGCCTCGTCTGGCAATGGATGCTGAACCCGACCTACGGCATCCAGAAGGTCGTGCGCGACCTCGGCTTCCCGAATTTCACCTTCGACTGGATCGTGCGCACCGACATGGTGCTCTATTGCCTCGTCATCGCCGGCGTCTGGCATGCGGCCGGCCTCGTGATGGCGATCATGCTCGCGGGTCTGCGCGGCATCGACGAGGACATCTGGAAGGCGTCGCGCATCGACGGCATCCCGACCTGGCGGGTCTATGCCTCCATCGTGGCGCCGATGCTCGGCGCGAGCTTCGCGACGGCCGCCGTGCTGCTCTCGACCGGCGTGGTGCGCCTCTACGACCTGTCGGTGTCCATGACCAACGGCGGGCCGGGCATCGCCTCGGAGGTGCCCGCCAAGTTCGTCATGGATCACCTGTTCGAACGCGCCAACATCGGGCTCGCGGCGGCGGCCGCGACCAGCATGCTCATCTCGGTGATCGCCGTCGTCGCGCCCTACATGTACTGGCGCAGCCGCAGGGCGGGAGCCCGGGCATGAGCGCCGGCGTCAGCCCCAATGCGGCACTGATCGCGCGTGGGCCGCGCCCGCAGCGCGTGACGCCCGCGCGCGTCGGCCTCTACGCCTTCCTCGTCGTCACGGCGCTGTTCTTCCTCCTCCCGCTCTATGTGATGATCGTGACCTCGCTGAAGCCGATGAGCGAGATCAGGCTTGGGCAATTGCTCGCGCTCCCGGCGGCGCCCACGACGGAGGCCTGGGCCAAGGCCTGGTCGAGCGCCTGCACCGGCCTGAACTGCAACGGCATCCGCGTCGGCTTCTGGAATTCGGTGACGATCCTCGTGCCGTCGGTGATCGTGTCGATCATTGTCGGCTCGCTCACGGGCTACGCGCTCTCCTTCTGGCGCGTCAGGGGCGCGGGCCTGCTCTTCGCGACGCTGATGATCGTCGCCTTCATTCCCTATCAGATCTTCATCTACCCGCTCGTTCGCGTCTTCGCCTGGACCGGGCTCGGCCAGTCGATCGCGACGATCGTCATCGTCCACACGATCTTCGGCCTGCCAACGATGACGCTGCTCTTCCGCAACTACTTCGCCTCGCTGCCGCCCGAACTGTTCAGGGCGGCGCGCATCGACGGGGCGGGCTTCTACCAGATCTTCTGGCGGATCATGCTGCCCATGGCGACGCCGATGATCGTGGTCGCCGTCATCCTGCAGGTCACCGGAATCTGGAACGACTTCATCCTCGGCCTCGTCTTCGCCGGTCGCGAGAACCTGCCGATGACGGTGCAGCTCAACAACATCGTCAATTCGACGCAGGGCGAGCGCGCCTACAACGTCGACATGGCGGCGACGATGCTGACGGCGCTTCTGCCGCTCGTCGTCTATTTCGGCTCCGGCCGTTGGTTCGTGCGCGGCATCGCCGCCGGCGCGGTGAAGGGATGAGCGCCATGGCGGAGAAGGCCGACGTCGTCGTCAAGGACCTGAGCGTCGGCTTCGGCGCGGTGAAGGTCCTGTCGGGGCTGAACATCCATGTCGCGCCGTCCGAATTCATCGTGCTGCTCGGCCCGTCGGGCTGTGGCAAGTCCACGCTGCTCAACGCCATCGCGGGCCTGCTCGACATCAGCGACGGCGAGGTCTGGATCGGCGGGCGGAACGTCACCTGGGAGGAGCCTAAGGACCGCGGCATCGCCATGGTGTTCCAGAGCTACGCCCTCTATCCGCGCATGAGCGTGCGCGAGAACATGTCCTTCGGCCTCAAGGTCGCGGGCGCGCCGCAGGCGGAGATCGACGCGCGCGTGGCCGAAGCCGCGCAGATGCTGCGGCTGACGGACCTGCTCGACCGCAAGCCGGCGGCTTTGTCCGGCGGGCAGCGCCAGCGCGTCGCCATCGGCCGGGCCCTGGTGCGCAAGGCTGGCGTCTATCTGTTCGACGAGCCGCTCTCCAACCTCGATGCGCAGTTGCGCGCCGAGCTTCGGGTCGAGATCAAGCGGCTGCACGTCCGCTTCGGCTCGACGATGATCTATGTGACGCACGACCAGATCGAGGCGCTGACGCTCGCCGACCGCATCGCCGTGATGCAGGGCGGGGTCATCCAGCAGCTCGATACGCCGCAGGCGATCTACCGCCGGCCAGCGAACCGGTTCGTCGCCTCGTTCGTCGGTTCGCCGGCGATGAGCTTCCTGAACGGGCGGATCGAGGCCGGAGCCCCGCCCGCCTTCGTCATGGCGGACCGGCGCATCGCGCTCGACGGCTACGCCTTCAGGGCCGCGCCGGTCTCCGGCGCCGCCGTGCTCGGCATCAGGCCGGAGCACGTGCGCGTCGGAGCGGCCCCGGGCGCGCTGGAGGCGACGGTCGAGATGGTGGAGCCGATGGGGGCGGACACGCTCGTCTGGTCGCGCCTGCCCGACGGATCCGCCTTCTCCAGCCGCGACAGCGCGGAGACGCGGGTGAAGGCCGGCGCCCGGCTGCCCGTCTCGTTCCCGGCCGATGCCATCTCGCTTTTCGACGCCGCCAGCGGCGACCGCCTTTGACCCGCTTCCGAGGAGACCTCCCATGAAACCCGGCGACCGCCTGTCGTTCCAGCTTTACTCGGCGCGCTTCCTGGAGCCGCTGTCGGCCCAGTTCGACCTGCTCGCCTCACTCGGTTATCGCCATGTGGAGCCGTTTGGCGGTCTCTTCAGCGATGTGGATGGCCTGAAGCGACTCCTCGACCAGCATGGCATGACGGCGCCCACGGCGCATGTCGGGCTCGACCGCTTGCGGGCCGACGCCAGGGCGACTGCGAAGCTCTGCAAGGGGCTCGGCATCCAGACCGTGCTGGCGCCGGCGCCGCCCATGGGCGAGCGCGAGGGGGACGAGGCGCATTGGCGCGGGCTCGGACGCCAACTCGCCGGCATCGGGCATGTGCTGGCTGGCGAGGGCCTTCGCTTCGGCTGGCACAACCATCATTTCGAATATGGCCGGACACCTTCCGGCAGGACGTACCTCGACTGCATCTTCGAGGAGGCGCCGGACCTCGTCTGGGAGGCCGACCTCGCCTGGATCGTGCGCGGCGGCGCGGATCCGGTCGCGGAGCTCGCCAGGCACAGCGCCCGGGTGGTCGCCGTGCATGTCAAGGACATCGCGCCGGCGGGGGAGTGCGCCGACGAGGACGGCTGGGCCGATCCCGGCCATGGCACCATGGACTGGGGCAGGCTGCTGCCAGCGATCAAGGCGGCGGGCGCGGAGTTTTTCGTGGTCGAGCATGACAAGCCGAACGACGTGAAGCGCTTCGCGACGCGCGCCCGCGACACCGTGATGAGCTGGGCCTGAGGAGACGAAACGATGAACACCACCGGCGTCGGCATCATCGGCTGCGGCAACATCTCGGGCATCTACATGCGCAACATGGGCCGCTTCCGCGGCCTGAGGCTCGTCGCCTGCGCCGACGTCAGGCCGGAAGCGGCCGAGGCGCAGGCGAAGGCGCATGGCATCGAGGCGCTGTCGATCGACGGCCTGCTGAAGCGCGACGACATCGGCATCGTCGTCAACCTGACGACACCGACAGCGCATTTCGCGGTCAGCCATGCGGCCCTCTCCGCCGGCAAGCATGTGTTCGGCGAGAAGCCGATCACCGTCGAGGCGAGCGACGCCGCCAAGCTCGTCGCGGAGGCCTCTGCGCGCGGGCTGAAGCTCGGCTGCGCGCCGGACACGTTCCTGGGCGCGGGCGGGCGCACGGCGCGCGAGATCGTCGATTCCGGCAAGATCGGCCGCGTGCTCTCGGGCAGCTGCTTCCTGATGTCCCACGGCATGGAGCATTGGCATCCCGACCCGACCTTCTTCTTCAAGCCGGGGGGCGGGCCGATCCTCGACATGGCTCCCTATTATCTGGCGGCGCTCATCAACCTGCTGGGGCCGGTCGAGAGCGTCATCGGACGCGCCTCCACCGGCTTTTCTGAGCGGCACGTGACGTCCGAGGGTCCGATGAAGGGCAAGAGCATCAGCGTCGAGACGCCGACGACGGTGATGGCGATCCTGCGCTTCGTCGCGGGCGCGGACATCATGTTCACGATGAGCTGGGATGTCTGGAAACACAGCCATCCGGCGGTCGAGCTTTACGGCACGGAGGGATCGCTGCGCGTGCCCGACCCCAACTTCTTCGGCGGCACGGTTGCGTACAACCAGGGTCGCGGCGACTGGATCGAGGTCGACACGTCCGACCGCGCCTTCGGAAAGCCGAACTGGCGCTCGCCGATGTGGGCCGCTTCGATGCCCGACCAGGCGAACTACCGCTGCCTCGGCATCGCCGAGCTGGCTCACGCAGCGGCCGCCGGCGGCGCGCACCGCTCCTCCGGCGCGCTCGCGAGCCATGCGCTCGAAGTGATGCATGCGATGTTGACGGCCGGCCAGGGCGGCGGCGAGGTCAGGATCCAGTCGCGCATTGAGCGGCCGCCGGTGCTTCCCGAGGCGGACGCGCGTTCCCTCTGGGCGGACGCGTCGTTCTGAGCGGGCGATATGCCATCCACCAACCTTCCTTATGCTGAGGAGCCGCCGCAGGCGGCGTCTCGAAGGACGCACGACCGTCTTGCGTGCTTCGCGACGGCTGCTGCGCAGCCTCCTCAGCATGAGGGGCGTTGAGACAGTCCCGAACCATCAGTCCCCAAGGAGCCTTTGATGCCGAAGACCATGAAGGGACCGGCGATCTTCCTCGCGCAGTTCGCCGGCGACGCCGCGCCGTTCGGTTCCTGGGCCTCGATCACGCGCTGGGCCGGATCGCTCGGCTATCGCGGCGTGCAGGTCCCGACCTGGGACGGCCGCCTGTTCGATCTCGCGAAGGCGGCGTCGAGCAAGGATTACTGCGACGAGCTGGCGGGCGTGGCGGCCGAGAACGGGGTTGTCATCACCGAGCTCTCGACGCACCTGCAGGGCCAGCTGGTTGCGGTGAACCCCGCCTATGACGAGGCTTTCGATGCCTTCGCGCCCGAACCGCTCAAGGGAAATCCGCAAGCGCGGCAGGCCTGGGCGGTCGAGCAGCTGAAGCTGGCGGCGAAAGCCTCGCGCCATCTCGGGCTCACGGCGAGCGTCTCCTTCACCGGCGCGCTCGCCTGGCCCTTCGCCTACCCCTGGCCGCAGCGGCCGGCGGGGCTCATCGACACGGCCTTCGGCGAACTGGCGAAGCGCTGGCGGCCGATCCTCGACGCCTATGACGAAGCCGGCTGCGACGTCTGCTTCGAGATCCATCCGGGCGAGGATGTCTTCGACGGCGCGACCTTCGAGATGTTCCTGGCGGCGTTGAAGGGGCACAAGCGCTGCGCCATCAACTATGATCCGAGCCACTTCCTGCTGCAGCAGCTCGACTACCTCGCCTTCATCGACATCTACCACGAGCGCATCAAGGCGTTCCACGTGAAGGACGCCGAGTTCAACCCCGACGGGCGGCAGGGCGTCTATTCTGGCTACCAGCCCTGGCTGAACCGGGCCGGCCGCTTTCGCTCCCTCGGAGACGGACAGGTGGATTTCTCCGGCATCTTCTCCCGACTCGCGGCGCATGACTATGATTCATGGGCGGTTCTGGAGTGGGAATGCTGCCTGAAGCATCCGGAAGATGGCGCGCGCGAGGGTGCGCCCTTCATCGAGAACCACATCATCCGCGTGACGGAAAAGGCCTTCGACGATTTCGCCGGCGGGGCCGTCGACGAGGCGCAGGTCCGGCGGTTCCTGGGGATCGGCTGAGCCCATATTGCGTGGGCGAGCGCGGTCCCGACGTTATGCGCGGGCTTGACCCGTCCGTCCACGTCGTCGCGGCGCTTATGGGGAAAGACGTGGCCGGGCCAGGCCCGGCCATGACGGATGAGTGGTCAGGAGGTTCGCATGGTCGAGGGACGCAGCGATGGCGGGGAGACCCGCCGCATCAGGCTGGGCATGGTCGGCGGCGGGGAGGGCGCCTTCATCGGCGCCGTGCATCGCATGGCGGCGCGGCTTGACGGGCATTACGAACTGGTGGCGGGAGCGCTCTCCTCGACGCCCGAGAAGTCGGCGCGATCAGGCGCGGCGCTCGGGCTCGACCCGGCCCGGAGCTATGCGGATTTCCGCGAGATGGCACGGCGCGAGCGCCGACGCAGGGATGGCATCGAGGCGGTCGCGATCGTCACCCCGAACCACATGCATGCTCCAGTAGCGGAGGCGTTCCTGAAGGCCGGCATCCATGTGATCTGCGACAAGCCGCTGACGACGACCCTGAAGGAGGCGCGCAGGCTCAAGGCGCTTGCGGAGACAAGCGGCCTCGTCTTCGCGGTCACGCACAATTACACCGGCTATCCTATGGTGCGGCAGGCGCGCGCGATGGTGCTGGCCGGCGATCTTGGCCCGCTCCGGGTGGTGCAGGTCGAGTATCCGCAGGACTGGCTCTCCACCAGGCTGGAGGAGACGGGCCAGAAGCAGGCGGAATGGCGCACGGACCCCGCACGGTCCGGCGCGGGCGGCTGCATCGGCGACATCGGCACGCATGCGATGAACCTCGCGGATTATGTGACCGGTCAGACGCCGAGCGAACTCTGCGCCGAACTCACAAGCTTCGTGGAGGGGCGGCGCCTCGACGACAACGCGCAGATCCTGCTGCGCTACGCGGGCGGGGCGCGCGGCATGCTCTGGGCGAGCCAGGTGGCGCCCGGCAACGAGAATGCGCTCAAGCTCAGGGTCTATGGCGAGAAGGGCGGGCTCGAATGGCGGCAGGAGCATCCGAACCAGCTGCTCTGGTCGCCGCTGGGAGAGCCGACGCGCATCATCGCGCGCGGCACCGGCGCGGTCGGTCCCGACGGGGCGCGGGTGACGCGCATTCCGTCAGGCCATCCGGAAGGCTATCTGGAGGCGTTCGCCACGCTTTATGCCGAGGCGGCGGCGGCGATCCGCGCCCACCGGACCGGCGCGCCGCCGCCGCCCGAAGTGCAGTTCCCGACGGTCGCGGACGGCGTGCGCGGCCTCGCCTTCATCGAGGCCGCCGTGCGCTCGTCGAAGGCGGGTGGCCGCTGGACCCCGGTACCGGCCGTGTGACCCTCACCCCGTCGCGTTGACGAAGAGCGAATAGAGCGAGGTCTGGCCGCAGATGTAGATCCGGTTGCGCTTCGGCCCGCCAAAACAGAGGTTGCCGACGATCTCGCCGATCTCGATGCGGATGCCGAGCGTGCCGTCGGGCGCGTGGCAATGAACCTCATGGCCGGCCGAGGTCCAGAGGTTGTCGTCGCGATCGATCCGGAAGCCGTCATAGAAGCCGGCGGGGCAGGTGGCGAACGTCTCGCCGCGGCCATCGATCGAGCGACCATCGGCTGAAACGGGATAGCGGGTGATGGTGACGGGCAGGTCCGCCACATGGCTCTGGCCGGTGTCCGCCACGAACAGGAACCGACCATCGCGCGAGAAGGCGAGGCCGTTCGGCTTCACCCGGTCCGTCACGACCGCCGTCACCTCTCCCGTCACGGGATCGATCCGGTAGACGTTGGAGGCGCCGATCTCGCTATCCGCGGCATCGCCCTCGTAGTCGCCGTCGATGCCGTAGGTCGGATCGGAGAACCAGAAGGCCCCGTCCGGCGCCTGCGCGACGTCGTTGGGCGAGTTCAGTCGCTTCCCCTGCCAGTGGCTTGCCAGCACCGTGCGCGAGCCGTCATGCTCGATGCGGCTGACGACGCGGGCCTTGTGCTCGCAGGAGATCAGCCGGCCCTCGCGGTCGGTCGTGTGGCCGTTGTGGTTGCCGCAGCCCTGCCAGAAGACCGAGACCGAACCGTCGGTCTCGTCGTAGCGCATCAGACGGTCGTTCGGGATGTCCGACCAGACGAGATACTTGCCGGCCGGGAAATAGGCAGGCCCCTCGCACCAGCGCGCTCCGGTCCAGAGCTTCTCCAGCTTCGCGTGGCCGATGATCACGCGCCGGAAGCGCGGATCGAGAATGGTGATGTCGCCCGATGCCATGGTCCTGTCCTGTCGCCGGGATGCGCGGGGCCCGGCCTTCCTTGCGCATGTTAGCCGCCGCGACGGCGCTCCTGAAGGTCTATCGTTCCGGCGAAGTCCCGACCCTGCTGTCGAGGACATGTGGCGCGACGCGGGATTGCAGGGTGTCGAACATGGTGTCGACGAAGGCGATCAGCCCGTCCGAGGCCGCGATGGCGCGTCCGGCGTCACGCGTGGCGATCGCCTCGAGGACGGCGAGGTGATGATCGACCGTGGCCTTCAGGTCGACCGCGCCTTCGCCGTGGGTGTGATGGATGTAGCCGATGCGCCGGAAGATCGTGTGCAGCGGCCGCAGCGCGCTCTCGAGGAAGGGCTCGTTGGCGGCGGCAAGAATCAGCCTGTCGATGGCACGGTCGATCATGTTGAAGGCGTCGAGGGTCAGCGTGGCGCGCCGCTCCGCGAGCCGGCGCACGACGTCACGGATCTGGCTCTGGTGCGTCGGGCCGGAGCGTTCGGCAGCAAGCCGCACGACGAAGCGTTCCAGATCGCGCCGCAGACCGAGCAGCGTCCTTTCGCGGGCGAGGTCGATCGGCGCGATTTGCAAGCCGTGGCGCGGGCGGATCAGGATCAGCGTGTCGGCGGCGAGCCGGTTCACGGCATGATGAACGGGCGTCCGGCCGAGCCCCGTGAGAGCGGTGAGGTCGTTCATCGTCAGATACCGGCCCGGCGGCAGGGTGCAGTTGACGAGTTTCTCCTCGATCTTCTCATAGGCGCGCTCGAAGAGGTTCTGCCGGGTCGGCCGCCGATTGCCGGCGGCGCCGATGTCGGCATCCTGCGTTCCGTCGCGTTCCGGCATCGATCACCTCTCGGCCTTCTTCGACTGTCCATGATGCCACCGACGAAGCGACGCACCATCGATGGGTTGCCTGTCATCGGCATCGGGGCGGACCGCTGCGGAAGCGGTCGTCCGGCTCGTCCGACGCCGCCTCAGCCCGTGTTCAGCCCGACGGGATGGCCGAAGGCGCCGGGCGCGGCCTGCCAGCCGCCGTAGCGGGGATGATCCTTCGGGATGGGCAGCGTGACCCGCTGGCCGCTCACCGCCGAGTCGTAGATGGCCGTGATCAGCTCCAGCGAGGCGCGCGCGTCCGCAAGCGTCACCGGCCATGCGCCGCCCGTGGTCAGGGCGCGGTGCAGGCGGACGAACTGGTCGACGAAGAATTCCTCACCCGGAACGAAGCGCGCAAGCTCGGCGTCGACCGCCTCCTGGATCGCGGGCGTCGTCGCGGTGAAGGCCCAGGGGTCGCGGGAGGGCCTGTAGGGATCGAGGTTGCTCTCCGCCGTCAGGTTGCGGAAGCAGAAGCGCAGGCGCGAGACCTGGACGGCGGAGCCGAGCGTGGCCGACAGGGTCGCCAGCGAGCCATCCGCCATCTCGACCGAGATCGCCGCGCAATCCTCGACCTCGATCGGGTTCACCCGCGTGCGAAGGTTTGCGAAGACGGAGGCGACCGGCCCGTTGATGTAGCTCAGCATGTCATGGGCGTGGATCGCCTGCGTCAGGCAGACGCCGCCCATCTCCGTCGCCCATTTGCCGCGCCAAGGCACGGCGTAATAGTCCGCGCCGCGCAGCCAGCTCGTCTCGATGGTCGTGAAGATCGCCTCGCCGGTCAGTCCCGCATCGACCAGCCGCTTCAGCCGCTGAAGGCCGTTGCCGAAACGGTACTGGAAGATCGGCATGATGCGCCGGCCGCTCGCTCTCTCCGCTGCCTCCAGCCGGTCGACGTCGGCGAGCGAGCCGACTAGCGGCTTCTCGCAGACGACCGTCGCACCGGCGGCAAGCCCATCGGCAATCATCTGGTAATGCGTGTTGGGCGGCGTGCAGATGTTGACGATGTCAGGCTTCACATCCGCGAGCAGGGCCGCATAGTCCGTGAGCCGCGTCGCGACGCCATGATCGTCGCCGAAGCGCCGCAGGCGTTCGGGATCGAGGTCGCAGAGCGCCGCGATCTCGAACAGGTCGGGGCGCGCGGCATAGGCTTGCACATGCTGTCCGCCGACGCCGAGGCCGACGACGGCGACCCGGAGGCGGCGGCTCGTGGCTTGGTTCATGGCTTCAGATCCACGCGGACGGCCTTGGCCTCGGCCTGCAGCGCCAGCTCCGTCGCCAGGAAGCAATGAGCCTGCGTCATGGCCGTCTCCGTGCGGTCGAGCACGTCGGCGATCAGCTGGCCGCCATAGGGCAGGGGGGTGCTGCTGCAGTCGATGCGGCGCGTGCCTGTCTGATCGACGAGGAAAAGGTGATCGGTGCCGGGCTGGCCGGCGATGTCGACGTATTTCCGGAGCTCGATGTAGCCGTCCGTGCCGAGGATGGTGAGCCTCCCGTCGCCCCAGGTGCCGAGGCCCTTCGGCGTGTACCAGTCGACGCGCACGTAGCCGGTCCCGCCATTGCCGCGCAGCATCACCTCGCCAAAATCCTCGAGCTCGGGCCGGTCCGGATTGGCGTGGTTCGCGATGTGGGCGGCGACCACCTCGGCTCTCGTCGAGCCGGTGAAATGCAGGAACTGGTCGCATTGATGCGCCGCGATGTCGGTGAGGATGCCGCCGTAGCGCTTGCGCTCAAAGAACCAGTCCGGGCGCGGGTTGTTGTAGAGCGCATGCGGGCCCATGCCGATGGTCTGGACCACCTTGCCGATGGCTCCCGCCGCCACCAGCTCGCTCGCCTTCACGGTGGAGCGCGTCTCGAACCGCTCGGAATAGCAGACGGACCAGATGCGCTTCGTCTCGGCCTGCGCCGCCCTGATCTCGTTCAGCTTCTCGAGCGTGATGGTGCCGGGCTTGTCCACCATCACGTCCTTGCCGTGGCGCATGATGCGGATCGCCATGTCGCCGCGCTCGTCCGGCGTGATGGCCGAGACGACGAGCTGGATGGAGGCGTCCTCCAGGATGGCGCGGACGTCGGCCACGCGCCTCGCCTGCGGGAAAGCCTTGAGGTAGGCGGCGGCGAGATCGTCCTCGACGGCATGGACGGCGACGAGTTCCGCCCCGGCGTCGAGCAGGCATTTCGTCTGCCCGTAGATGTGGTTGTGGTTCAGGCCGATGGCCGCGAACCGGATGCTGCGCTTGCTCATTCCCGTGACCTGCTAGCCTTTCAGCCCCGACATGGCGACACCTTCGATGATGAGACGCTGGAACAGCAGGAAGAACACGAAGATCGGCGCCAGCGCCAGCGTCGACATGGCGAAGAGCTGCGCCCAGGCTGACTGGCCCGTGGCGTCGATGAAGCCGCGGAGCGCCAGCGGCACCGTGTAGTTCTGAACGTCGTTGAGATAGATCAGCGGGCCGAAGAAGTCGTTCCAGGTCCACAGGAACGAGAAGATGGCGGCGGTCGCCAGCACCGGCTTCGAGAGCGGCAGGATGATGGTGAAGAAGATGCGCCAGGGGCCGCAACCGTCGATCATCGCAGCCTCGTCCAACTCCCGTGGCAGACCGCGGAAGAACTGCACCATCAGGAAGATGAAGAAGGCGTCCACCGCCAGGAATTTCGGCACCACCAGCGGCAGGATCGTGTCGACCCAGCCGATGTTGAGGAAGAGCACGTACTGCGGGATCAGCGTGACGTGGTAGGGCAGCATCAGCGTCATCATCATCAGCGCGAAGAACAGGTTCTTGCCGCGAAAGCGCAGCTTGGCGAAGGCGTAAGCCGCCATCGAGCAGGAGATGAGATTGCCGATGACGACGAGCACGGCGATGACGAAGGAGTTCCAGTAGAAGCGCGAGAAGCTGACCTCCAGCGCCGTCCAGCCCTCGATGAAGTTGGTGGGGTTCAAGGTCGGCGGAATGATCGAGAGATCGTTGAAGATCCCGGCCTCGGGCTTGAAGGCGCTCGCCGCCATCCAGAGCAGCGGATAGAGCATGATGAAGGAGGCCGCGATCAGCACGGCGTGACGCATCAGCCCGCCGAGCATGCGCCGCCAGGCCGTTTCCGCCGGCGGGTTCTCGACGAAGGCCGGCAGGACGTCAGCGGCGGTCGTCATCGTAATGCACCCAGTAGCGGGCCGAGGCGAAGCTCAGCGCCGTGAAGCAGCCGATGATGACGAGCAGCACCCAGGCCAGCGCCGACGCATAGCCCATGCGGAAATTGGCGAAGGCCTCCTGGTAGAGGTAGAGCGTGTAGAACAGCGTCGAATCCACCGGCCCGCCGGTGCCGCCGCTAACGATGAAGGCCGGCGTGAAGGCCTTGAAGCCCTCGATCGTCTGCAGCACCAGGTTGAAGAAGATCACGGGCCCCAGCAGCGGCAGGGTGATCGAGCGGAACTGGCGGAACTTGCTCGCCCCGTCGATCTCGGCGGCCTCGTAGAGGTCCTTGGGGATCTGCCTGAGGCCCGCGAGGAAGATGATCATCGGCGATCCGAACTGCCAGACCGCCAGGATGACGAGCGTGTAGACCGCCGTGTCTGGATTGGAGATCCAGCTCGGCCCCTGCAGGCCGGTCAACGCGAAGATGATGCGGTTGATCGTGCCGTCGCCCTGGAAGAGCTGGCGCCAGAGCACGGCGATGGCGACCGAGCCGCCGAGCAGCGAGGGCACGTAAAAGATGGCGCGGTAGAGGTTGCCGCCCCGGACGCTGCGGTCGAGCGCGATGGCGACGGCGAGCGCGAAGCAGAGCTTCAGCGGCACCTCGAAGATCAGATAGATGAAGGTGACCGAAAGCGCCGAGGTGAAGCGCCGGTCCTGCGTGAACATGAAGACGTAATTGTCGAGCCCCGCCCAGCGCGGGGCGCTGAGCAGGTCGAATTTCGTGAAGGACAGATAGAGCGAGGCCAGCGTCGGCCCAAGGGTGAAGCAGAAGAAGCCGAGGAGCCACGGCAGCAGGAAAAGGTAGCCGTGGATGTCCTCGCGCCAGAAGCGCGAGGGCGCGGCGGTCACGCGCGGCACGGCTCAGCCCCTGGCGAGGACGGCGACGGCCTCCTGGTGGAACTGGTTCGCCCCATCCTTGACGCTGGCACGGCCGAAGGCGACCGAATCCGCCACGCGGCGGAGCAGGACCTCGATCTCGCCGGCGCCCTTGGGCGGGGGCGGCGGCAGGGGCACGGCGACCTTGGTGGTCTCGGCGACGAAGGACACCTGCGCCTTGCCGAGCTCGTCGAGGTCGGGCGCGAGCACGGCCTGCGAGGCGGCCGAGCCGGGAACGCCGCGCTCAATGCCGAGAATCTTAACGCCGTCTGGCACGTTCATCATGAAGTTGACGATCTTGGCCGCCTCCTCCTGGTTGCGCGACCGGGCCGAGACGCTCATCAGCATCGCGGGCTTGATGTAATGGCCGGACTTCGCGCCCTTCTCCTGCGGGAAGAGGCTCATGCCGAGCTTGTTCTTGTTGATCGACTGGAAGGCCACGATCTGGTTCGAGTTGGCGTAGCTCATCGCCGCCGTGCCGCGGCTGATCTCGTACTGGTCGATCGAGCCCGTGTTGAGCGCGGCCACCTCGGCCGGGGCGCAGGCGCCGGACTTGCGCAGCTTGTCCCAGAGGTCGAACCAGGCGGCCACGTCGTCGGCCGTGAAGGCGGCCTTGCCCTCCGGCGTGTAGAGCAGCTTGCCGCGCTGGTTGAGCCAGTGCTCGAAGCCCTGCTCCCAGCGGCTGTTGTCGCCCGTGCCCCAGTACTTGCCGCGGTCGACCTTGCTGATCTCCGCGGCGACGCGACCCATCTCGTCCCAGGTGAAGTTCGCGTCGACGGCCTTGACGCCGACCTTCTCGAACATGCCGACGTCGTAGATCATCGCCTTGGAATTGACGCCCATCGTGACGCCAAAGAGCTTGCCGTCGACCATGCCGGCGTCGCGCGCGCCTGCCGAGAAGCCGGACATGTCGATGGCCTTCTGGCCATCGAGCGCCAGGAGGGTGCCGCGCCGCGAATATTCATAGATGTAGCGATAATCCATCTGGATCAGATCGGGCGGGTTGCCGCCGGCGGTCTGCGTCGCGAGCTTGGTCCAGTAGTCGCCCCAGCCGAGCGACTCCGAGCTGATCTGAACGTTCGCATTCTTGGCCTGATAGGCATCGAGCGCTGCACGGGTGCGCCGGTCACGCTCGGGATTGCCCCACCAATAGGCCCGCAGCCGCGTCCCCGCCTGAGCGCTGGCTGCGCCGCCGGTCGCCGCGAGAGCGGTTGCGCCCAGTCCGAGCGCGCCGAAAGTCCTGCGACTGATCGCATTCATGGTCATCCTCCCCTTTCGGATCCGGATGTCCGTTCCCCACGGCTCCGGTCTCTCCCTTGTCGTCGAGGGCGGGAAGGCCTGACGGCATACTTCCGGCCACGCGACTTTGTGGCCAGATTTACCCAGCGACCGGTGCTTAGCAAGGCTGTTCTCGATCGGCCTCTTCCAGCGCCTCCCACCAGTCCCGGTAGGGGCTGTTGCGCGCAAGGCGGCGGTTGAGGTCGGGAGCGCCGTCCGTCCACCAGACAGGCCCGCGCTCGCCGAGCGCCCTCTTGGCCGCGTCGACCCCGGCCCGCGCCGCCGCGAGCCCTGCCGCGTCGGCGGCCTTGCGGGCGGCTTTCACCGCGCCGCGGGCCTGCATGAGCGCCTTCGTCAGCTCAGCCTTCTCGTCCTCGCCTAGCGCCGGATTGGTGGAACGCCACAGGCGCCCGCGGACAACGAAATAGCGGCCGTCCGGCGTTCGGGGATAGCGCCTGGAGCCGCTCCCGGCAGGCATCCGCGCCGCACCGTCAATCAGGTCTGGTCCGCATCCACGACGACGGACGCGGCGGAACGCCGGGCCGGACCGTGATGGACGGCCTCGATGTTGTTGCCGTCGGGGTCGAGCAGGAAGGCGGCGTAGTAGCCCGGATGATAGGAACGCTCACCCGGCCCACCGTTGTCGCGCCCGCCTGCCGCGAGTCCGGCTTCGTGGAAGCGGCGCACCGCCTCGCGGTCGGCCGCCTGGAAGGCGAGATGGACATGGCTGGCCTGCGCGCCCTGGTCGCTTGCATCGATCCAGAGTTCGTCGCAGGCGAGATGCCGGTCGTCATCGCCTGAGAGCGGGATGCCGAGCGCTCCCAGGATGGCGCGATAGAACCGGGCCGTGGCGGCGAAATCCGCCGCGCGCAGGTGGATATGATCGATCAAACGGCCTCGATGTAGCTGCATCTGCCGGATCTCCAATGCTATACTCTCGAAGCGTCTTGCAAAACTGGTAGCCACCAGGCTTCGTTCCAGGGACGGTTCTGGTGGTGGTCGCGCCGGCAACGGGGAGACATCGGGCGGAACCATCGAGCCCGTGGCGCGTTGTCTCCAGCCAAGCTTCGGCTTGCCGGTCAGAGCCAGAAGCATCCGTGATCCACCAGGCCTCCCAAATCCTTTCCTCGCCGGTCTCCGGCGAGCCTCGTCAGGCCCGGATCGCCGCCGGCCTGAGGCTCCCTCCGTCATGACCAGCGTCGTCTCACCGGCCCTCCCTGTCAGGCCACGGTCCTTCGCCTGGCATCTGGGTCTCCTGACCCTCGGCCTCGTGCTACCGGCCCTCATCTTCGTCGCCATCCTCGTCGTGCGGTTCGCGACGGTGGAGAAGCAGCGCATCGAGGGCGAGGCGCAGGTGCTGGCCCGGACCCTGGCGCTCACGGTGGCACAGCGTCTCAACGAAAGGATCGCGACCCTGCAGGCGCTCGCGACCTCTCCCAACCTGCGCACCAACGATCTCGCCGAGTTCTATCGGCAGATGAAGGCGCTGCAGGAGCAGCAGGGCCAGAATTTCGGGTTGCGCGAGCCTCGCGGGGAGGTGCTGCTCTCGACCCGCGTGCCATACGGCCAGCCGATCCCGCGGACGGATGGGGCTGTCCGGGCGGCCGACGAAGCGGCCCTCGCGACCCGCGCGCCCTATGTCAGCGACGTCTATTTCGGGCCCATCAGCCGGATGGCCAACATCACCATCGCGGTGCCCGTGCTGCAGCATGACCCGCCGCGCATGGTCGTGGGTGCGAGCCTGGACGTGAGCACCATCAACGACCTCCTAAAGAGCTTCACCCGGCCTGAGGGGTGGTCGATCGGCCTCACCGACCGAACCTTCACCGTTGTGGCGCGCATTCCTGAAGTGACCAATCTCGCGGGCAGCAAGGCCTCCGCGGCCTTCCAGTCCCAAGCGCAAAGTCAATCCGGGCGCTATCAGGGGGTCAATCCCGTTGGTACTGCTTCCGTCATCGTCTTCGACACCGTCCCCGGACTGGACTGGCGCGTCGCCGTAAGCATTCCCCGGGAGGAGGTCGACGGCCTCCTCTGGCGTTCCATCGTCGCGCTCGCCGTCATCGGGCTGAGCCTTGGCGGGATAGGGGCGCTCCTGGCCTCCGCCATGCAGCGCCGGCTGGCGCGGTCGGTCGCCGCCGTGGGGGCGCTCGCCGCGACGTTCCGCGACCAGGTGCCGGCGACACCCGTGACATCGCCGGTGCGGGAGATCGCGGAGGTGAGCGAAGCGCTGATGAACGCTTCGCGCGAACTGCGCGACAACGAGGCCCGATTCCGTGGGGTCTTCGACTCGAGCGTGATGGGTTTTTCGATCTTCGACGCGAACACGGGCACCACGCTGGCGATCAACGACCGCTTCCTGGCGATGACCGGCCATAGCCGCGCCGACTTCGACGAGGGCCGCTGGGACTGGCGCAGCTTCACGCCGCCCGAGTTCCTCCCGCTCGACGAGGAGGCCATTCGCCAGGCGCGGGAGAGGGGATGGTGGCAATCCTACGAGAAGGACTATCTCCGCCGCGACGGCACGCGCTTCCCGGTCCGCATCTCCTCCGCGCCGCTCAACGGGGCGCCCGGCCGCGTCGTGGTGGCGATCGAGGATATCAGCGAGGAGGCACGGGCCCGCGAGGCTGTGGCGCGCAGCGAGGCGCTGGCGCGTGCGCAGGCGGAGGAACTCGCCTCCATCTACCACGCGGCGCCGGTCGGCCTCTGCGTTCTCGACCGCGATCTGCGCTATGTCCGCATCAACGCCCTGCTTGCCGAGATCAATGGGATACCTGCCGCCGATCATATCGGCCGCAGCGTCCGGGAGGTCGTCCCGGATATCAGCGACCAGGCTTTCCAGGCGATGCAGCGGGTTCTCGCCGGCGAGGAGATCAGGGGCCTTGAACTGTCAGGCACGACGGCGGCACAACCCGGCGTCGTGCGCACCTGGCGCGAGAATTGGCTGCCGCTCCGGGATGCGTCCGGCGAGATCGTCGGCGTCACGGCCTCGGCGGAGGAGATCACCGAGACCAAGGCGGCCGCAGCAGCCCTCCATGAGTCCGAGCAGCGCTTCCGCAACATGGCCGATCATTCTCCGGCGATGATGTGGGTGACCGATCCGGACGCGCATTGCACCTATCTCAACCGCGCCTGGTACGAGTTCACGGGTCAGACCGAGGAGCAGGCCGCGGGGTTCGGCTGGCTTGAGGCCGTCCACCCCGAGGATCGTGGCTGGTCCGGCGAGACGTTCCTCGCCGCGAACGCCAGTCGCGAGGCGTTCCGGCTCGAATATCGCCTGCGCCGCGCCGACGGCGTCTACCGCTGGGCGATCGACGCCGCGAGCCCGCGCTTCGGGCTCTCGGGCGAGTTCCTGGGGTTCATCGGGTCAGTCGTCGACATCCATGACCGGAAGGTCGCGGAGACGATGCTGCAGCAGCGGGTCGACGAGGCGCTGGCGCAGCGACGCGAGGCCGATGCGCTTTACCGTACCTATTTCGAGAATACGCCCGAGGCCCTCTTCGTCATCGGCGTGGAGCCCGACGGCGGCTTCGTCGTCGAGGAGATCAACCCGGCCCACGAGGCCGGCGTCGGGATGAAGCTCGCCGAGATCCGCGGCAGGCGGATCGAGGAGATCCTGCCCAAGCCCGTCGCCGACCGGGTGCTCGAAACCTACCGCCATGTCGTCAGGACGGGAACGACCCATCAGTATCGCGAGCAGTTCGACCTCGGCGGCGAGCCCCAGCAGTGGGACACGTCGCTGGTGCCGATGCGCGACGACGAGGGCCGCATCGTCCGGCTGATCGGATCGAGCCGCAACGTCACCCGTCAGGTCGTGGCGGAGGAAGCGCTGCGGCAGAGCCAGAAGATGGAGGCGATGGGCCAGCTCACCGGCGGCGTCGCGCATGATTTCAACAACCTGCTCACGCCGATCGTCGGGACGCTGGACATGATGCTGAGGCGCGGCGTGGGGAACGAGCGGGAGCGCCGGCTGATCTCCGGTGCGGCGCAGGCGGCCGAGCGCGCGAGGGTGCTCGTCCAGCGCCTGCTCGCCTTCGCGCGCCGGCAGCCGCTGCAGGCCGTCGCGGTCGATGTCGAGCAGCTCGTGACCGGCATGGCGCAGCTGATCTCCAGCACGACCGGTCCCCAGATCAAGGTCGTGGTCCAGGTGGACAAGGACCTGCCGCCAGCAAAGGCAGATCCCAACCAGCTCGAAATGGCGCTTCTCAACCTGGCGGTGAACGCCCGCGACGCGATGCTCGAGGGGGGCATCCTGCGCATCACGGTCGAGGCCGAGACGGTGGAACAAGGGCATCGCGCCGGGCTGAAGCCCGGCCGCTATCTCCACCTGTCGGTGTCCGACACCGGCAGCGGCATGGACGAGGCGACGCTCGCCCGCGCGATAGAGCCGTTCTTCTCGACGAAGGGCGTCGGCAAGGGAACGGGACTTGGGCTCTCGATGGTGCATGGACTGGCGTCGCAGCTCGGCGGCGCGTTGACCATCAGGAGCGCGCCGGGCCTCGGGACCAACGTCGAAATGTGGTTGCAGGCGGGCGCGGAGGGCACTGCTCCGGGCGATCCCGCGCCGGAGCCGCGGACCGCCCCCGGTGGCGCGGAGGACGTGCTGCTGGTGGATGACGAGGAGGTGGTCCGCCACTCGACCGCCGACATGCTCGCCGAGCTCGGCTACAACGTCATCGAGGCCTCGTCGGCCGAGGATGCGATGTCGCTGGTGAAGCAGGGTCTCCGGCCCGGCCTCGTCGTGACCGACCATCTGATGCCCGGCATGTCGGGCACGGACCTCGCCCGCGCCCTCAAGGACGAGCGACCGGAGCTCAAGGTGCTGATCGTCTCGGGCTATGCGGAGACGGCGGGTGTCGCGCCGGACCTGCCACGGCTTGCGAAGCCGTTCCGCAAGGACGACCTCGCGGCGAGCCTCGCGGAGCTCGCCGGGGCCGGGAGCACGTCATCGGCGGGCACGCCCGTCTGATCGGCCTGCTCCTCCCAGGAACGGCCAGTCCTCGCCTGACGTTGTCGTCGAGCGTGCCCGGCGCCTCCGCCGGGTCAGGGCAAGGATTCCGCCATGACCGACACCGTCGCCGATTTCATCTGGTCTCGCCTGCAGGCCTGGGGCGTGCGCCGAGTCTTCGGCTATCCCGGCGACGGCATCGGCGGCTTGATCGCGGCACTCGCCCGCACCGAAGGCGCAATCGAGTTCGTCCAGGCGCGCCACGAGGAGCTTGCCGGGCTGATGGCCTGCGGGCATGCCAAGTTCACCGACGAGGTCGGCGTCTGCATCGCGACCTCGGGGCCGGGCGCGATCCATCTGCTCAACGGGCTCTATGACGCCAAGGGTGACCACAAGGGCGTCGTTGCGCTCGTCGGCCAGCAGGCGCGGACCGCGATCGGCTCGCATTACCAGCAGGATATCGATCTCCAGTCGCTCTTCAAGGACGTGGCCGGCGCCTATCTGGAGACGGCCTTCGTCGCGGAGCAGGTGCCCCATTTGATCGATCGCGCCTTCCGCATCGCCAAGGCCGAGCGGCGCGTCACCTGCATCATCCTGCCGAACGACCTGCAAATAGAGCCGATGGAGCAGCCGGGGCGCGAGCATGGCATGACGCATTCCGGCGTCGGCATCGTCCGCGCGCCTGTCGTGCCGGACGGGGAAGCACTCCGCCGTGCCGCCGAAGTCCTTAATGCGGGCGGCAAGGTCGCGATGCTCGTGGGGGCAGGCGCGCTCGGTGCTACCGACGAAGTGATCGCTGTCGCTGAGAGGCTCGGCGCCGGCGTCGCCAAGGCGCTGCTCGGGAAGGCCGCCGTGCCCGACGATATTCCGTTCTGCACCGGCTCCATCGGCCTGCTCGGCACAAAGGCGAGCTGGGACATGATGCAGTATTGCGACACGCTACTCATGGTCGGCTCCGGTTTTCCCTACACGGAATTCCTGCCGAAGCCCGGCCAGGCCCGCGGCGTGCAAATCGATCTGGAGCCGGGCATGCTGGGCCTGCGCTATCCGATGGAGGTCAATCTCGTCGGCGATGCAACCGCCACGCTCAAGGCCCTGCTGCCGCTGCTCGAGGCGAAGCGGGACACGCGCTGGCGCGAGACGATCGAGGCCAATGTCGCCGACAGCTGGGACGAGGCGCGCGCCATGGCGCTTGCAGAGGCGGACCCGATCAACCCGCAGCGGGTCGCGCACGAATTGTCGGAGCGGCTGCCCGACCGCGCCATCGTCACCGCGGACAGCGGCACCACGACGGTCTGGTATGCGCGCAACCTGCGCTTCCGGCGCGGCATGATGGGGTCGGTCTCAGGCACGCTCGCCACCATGGGTTGCGCCGTGCCCTATGCCATCGCGGCCAAGATGGCGCATCCGGAGCGGGCCGTGATCGCGCTCGCCGGCGACGGCGCGATGCAGATGAACGGCATGGCCGAGCTCATCACCATCGCGAAATACTGGCGGCAATGGACGGACCCGCGGCTCGTCGTGATGGTGCTCAACAACCGGGACCTCGCCTATGTCACCTGGGAGGAGCGCATCCAGTCCGGGGACCCGAAATTCAATGCGAGCCAGGACCTGCCCGATGTCCCCTATGCCGAGTTCGCGCGGCTCATAGGCCTCGGCGGCCGACGCGTCGAGCATGCGGATGATGTCGGTCCAGCGTGGGACGAGGCCCTTTCCGCGAACCGCCCGTTCGTGCTCGACATGGTAACCGACCCCGATGTTCCGCCGCTGCCGCCCCACATCACTCTCAGCCAGGCGAAGAATTTCGTGAGCGCGCTCGTCCGGGGCGACCCGGAAACGGGCGGCGTGCTCGCCCAGACCGCCCGCCAGCTCGCGAGTTCGCTCCTGCCGGGACGGGAGCGCTGAGCGGACCGACAGGTCGCTGCTACGCTGCTCAGGCGGCGGTGGGCGCCGACAGTGCCATCTGCCTCAGCACTGCCTCATGCAAAGGCGCTCCGGGTCGGGCAAGCGCATTGGTGAGGATGTCGATGTGGTTGGCGCCAGCGACCACATGCATGTCGATGGCGTGGCCGTTGTCGCGCCAGCCGGCGGCAAGCTCGAGCGACTGGTCGATGAACTCCTGGGTCTCCGCGCCGGCGACCGCCACCACCAGCGGTGCCATCGCCGCGCCGGAGGCCGGGATATGGCGCAGCGGGCTCCATTGCGCCGCATCATCCTCCGTCAGCGACAGGCTTTCCTGCTGGAACGACCGCCGCAGGGGCTCAAGCTCGAACACGCCGGAGATCGCGATCCCGCCCCTGACCGCGCCGGGCGGGATCCCGCATGCGGCCTGCCAGGCCGGATCGAGAGCGATGGCGGCGAGCTGGCCGCCGGCCGAGTGTCCGGCGATGTGAAGCCGCCCCGGATCACCGCCGTGAGCTCGCGCATTCTCGCTGAGCCATCGGATCGCCAGGCCGACATGCTCGACGATGTCGCCCATGCGGACGTCAGGGATCAGGGGATAGTCGATCACCGCGACGAGGGCACCCGCTGGCGCGAAGGCGCCTCCGACGAAGCTGAAGGTCGCGGCGTCGAGCGACTTCCAGAAGCCGCCATGGATGAACATGAGGACCGGCGCGAGGCCGCCTCCAGCCGGCTGCGGAGAAAAGAACAAATCGAGTGTCGCGCTCGGGCCAGCCCCATAGGGAATTTTCTGGATGTGGCGGACCGACGACCGGGCGGCGGCCGACAGGGCCAGCCGCCGCGCCATGATGGCTTCGACATCGCTGACGCCCGTGAGGCGGAATTGCTCGTCCAGCGCGGCTTGATCGGCATAGTGACGCCAGAGCATGATGGGTCCCTGAAGCGATGGATGATGGGTTGCCGGCACAGTGTCACACTCCGCCCGCCATCGCACGGGGGGCGGGGAGACCGGGATGACGACCAGCGCGAGCCTTTCGCATGCCGCGACCTGCCGCGCGGCGGTCCACGCCGACGCGGCGTTCGGCTTCCTCGCCGATCCGGTTGCGCTGTCGCGCTGGTCGCTCGGCTGCATGGATCTCGTCCATGTCCGTGATGGCGTCTATACGGGGCGGTCCCTGTTCGACGGAGGGCAGGGCTGGCTGTCCATCGACGCGGATCCGCGTCGCCTGCTGATCGACTATCACGTGGGCACGCTGGAAAAGCGGGAGCCGCGCATCTCCGCGCGCGTCATTCCCGGTCCCGTCTGCGGACTGGAGGAGGGCGCCTGCCTCGTGACGCTGACGGCCTGGCGGGCCATGGCCATGAGCGAGGAGCGCTGGGCGCGCCTCTGCGCCGCGCACGAGGCGGAGATCTGGCTGATCAAGGCGCAGATGGAAGCACGGGCTCAGCCATCGACGACCGCCTCCGCGTCGATCTCGACCTCGTAATCGCCGACGAGCTCTCGGATGGCGAGCAGCGTGTTGGCGGGGCGGATCTCGCCGAAATAGCGGCCGTGGGCACGGGAGGCCGGCTCCCATTGTGCGGCGTCGCGCAGGTAGACGCGCGTCCGGACAATGTCCTCGATCCTGCCGCCGAGGGCCTCGACGCTCGCGACGATCTTGTCAAGGATATAGACAGTCTGGCCCGCCACATCGCCGGGGCAGACGACCGTGCCCGCGCCATGCGTCGCCGTGGTCCCGCTGACGAGGATGCGGTCGCCGACGCGGACGGCGCGGCTGTAACCGGCAATCGGCTCCCAGACGCTGCCCGTACTCACCCGCAGGCGGCCCGGCCGCCCCGGCACGGGCTCGGCCTTGTAGACCTTGGGCACGGCGTCGAGATGGTGGCTCAGGTCGCCCGACGCCGTCAGGAACGGCGGCTTCCGGTATTCGTCGCCGCAATCGCCCGGCACCGGCTGCATGGCGGCCGTCGCGCTCTCGATCCGGGCGAGGTCGCGGTCATCCAGCGTGAAGGAGAACAGCTTCAGATTGTCCGCCCGATGCTCGCTTTCGCCGAGGCGCGCGCCGATGATCACGGCCGCCACGGCCGGCTGCTGAAGGACCCAGCGGGTCGCCACGTTCGACACCGAGACGCCATGGCGCGCGGCGATGGTCGCCAGCGTGGCGAGCAGCGCCTGCAGCGCCGGCCAGCCGCCGATGACGTCGATGAAGCGCTTGTATTTCGACTTGCTCCAGTCCGGAATGTCCGTCGGCTCCGGCTTGCCGACCCAGCGGTCCGACAGGAAGCCGCCGCCCAGCGTGCCGTAGGCGAGCAGCCTGACGCCGCTCTCCTGGCAGAAGCTGGACAAGGGGCCGGCGGCGCGGCGGTCCAGGAGCGAGAAGGACACCTGGTTCGTGACGATGGGGAGCCCGTGCCTCACGACGAGCGCCAGATGATCGGCGTCGAAGTTCGTGACGCCGATATGGCCGATGCGCCCTTCGTCCCGCAGCCGCGCCATTTCCTCGAGCGCGTCGATGTAGGCGGGATGCTGGAACATCCACCAGTGAAACTGCATGAGGTCCACGCGATCAAGCGCCATGCGGTCGAGCGACCGGCCGATGCCCTCGCGGACGACATCGCGGCTCATGTCTCCCGGCGGCGGGCACCATTTGGTGAAGGCGCGTGGCGCGCCGGCCGGACCTTTCGCCAGCGTTCCGTTCCGCGCCCCCGCAAGATAGCGGCCCGCGATGATTTCGGCGCTGCCGTAATGGTCCGCCATGTCGAACGTGTCGAAACCCGCCTCGGCGTAGGCGGCGAGCTCTTGCGCCGAAATGTCCGGATCGAGCGTCTTTCCGCCGCGCTCCATGTCCGCGACCTGCCAGAGGCCGGTCACGACGCGGGAGATTTCGAGACCTGGCGCAAGCAAGATGCGGTCAGGCGACGCCACGATGCCGGGCATTCCATCAGTCCTTGTTGAGATTGTATTTCATGATGCGGCCGTGGCGCCCCTCACGATCGCGCTCGAGTTCGAACGTGTCGCCTGCCGGGCCGGCGCGTTCGGCCAGCACCGTTTCGATGAGGCCGCGATCCTCGTCGTCGAGCGCGAAGGCGAACATGCCCAGCGCCCCGTCGAGATGATGGGCATAGCGCGCGCCGACGATGACGGCGGCGACGCCGGGCCGGTCGAGCACCCAGCGCGTCGCCACCGCGGGGATGGAGACGCCGTGCTTCCTTGCGATCCCGTGCAGCGCGCCCAGCAGCCTCTGGAACAGGTCCCAGCCGCCGAAATCGTCGATGATCAGCTTGTACTTGATCAGCGACCTGTTCGTGAGACCCTCGCGCGGCTCAGGCTTGCCGAGCCAGGCCTCGCTCAGGAATCCGCCCGCCAGCGTACCGTAGCAGAGGAGCCCCATGCCCTTGTCGATGGCGAGCGGGACCAGCGCATGCTCCGGTCGCGCATCGAGCAGCGAATACTGGACCTGCATCGCCACGAGCGGGATGCCAGCGTCGATGAGGGCGCGCGTCCGCGGCGTGTCGAAGTTGGTGCCGCCCAGATGCTCGATCTTCCCCGCGCGCTGCAGTTCGCGCAGGATTCCGGCCGCCTCGGCCGCGCCGGGCATGGCGTAGTCCCACCAGTGGAACTGCACGAGATCCAGCCGCTCGACGCCGAGGCGCTGCAGCGAGCGGTCGATGATGCCGGCGACATAGGCGCGATCGATCCTGCCGAGCCTGTCCAGGTCGGGCACGAACTTGGTGTGGACCTTGAAATCCCGGGCTGCCGCAGCGCCGCGCCGACGCTCGAGCTGCGCGCGGAAGGCGCCATACATCTCCTCGACGCCCGTGTAGATGTCGGCGCCGTCGAAGGTCGTGACGCCATGGTCGAGAAACGCGAACATGTCCTCGATCGCGCGGTCGCGGTCGACGTCGCCGTGGCCGCCGGAGAGCTGCCAGCCACCCCGGATCATGCGCGAGATCGCGTAGCCCGGCGCCAGTTCGATGCGTTCGACGGTCACGTCAGGCTCCCGTCGGGTCGGGAAGCGGCACGGCGGTCGTCTCCGCGTGCGAGAAGCGGCGCTTGCCGAGCCGCGTGATGCGCAGCCGCGAGGGGCAGTTGGGGTCGGGGCAGGCGACCTCGGCGTCGGTCGACATCCAGTCGTGCAGATGCGTCCCGCGCTGCTTGGCGGCGAGCAAGGGCAGGACCGCAGCCAGGGAATAGATCGAGAAGCCCTGAGCCGGCGGCAGATGCAGCATCTCGCCGTGGAGTTCGAAATGGTCGCCGGGCTTGGCGCCGCAATAGAGCCTGACACCGGGCGGGGCGACGACCTCGACCCGCAAATCGTACAACTCGAAACTGTCGTCGCTCATCATCCATCCCTGGACCGGCCGCCGATTGCGGCCCGTCCGTTCCCGACGCTATCATTCCGACCGGACACAGCAAGGCAAGAAATGACCGTGACCCGACGCTTCATCACGACCGGATCGAAATGGGAGGCGCTGGCCGGCTACAGCCGCGCCGTCGTTGACGGCCGGGAGGTCTTCGTCTCGGGAACGGTCGGCTTCGACCGGACGACCGGCGCCTTTCCCGAAACCGCGGCGGAGCAGGCCGACAAGGCGATCGACACGATCGCCTGGGCGCTGGGCGAAGCCGGCGGCTCGCTGCTCGACATCGTGCGCGTCAGGGTCTTCGTGCCGGACCGGGCCGATGTCGAGGCCGTGTCGCAGGTGGTCGCGCGGCGCATCGGACCGGCGCGGGCGGCCAACACCACGATCTGTGCGCCTCTGCCTGTCGAGGAGGCCAAGGTCGAGATCGAGGTCGAGGCGCGGCTGCAGGGCTGAAGACCGGTTCAACACAGGCACGACAGCCGCAAAATCCTCATCCTGAGCTTGTCGAAGGACCGAGGCTCATCCTGGCGCCATGGCCCTCGTCCTTCGACAAGCTCGGGATGAGGGCCGTGACGGTGGACCGCTTCCTCAGTTCTCGACCTTCTTGAACAAAGCCTGCATCTCCTCGATCGAGATGGTCCGGTCCGTCACGATCTCGCCGTCCTTGATCCTCCAGACGAGGGCAGGGCCGGTGACGTCGCCGTTGGCGTCGAACTCGATCGGGCCGGTCGCGCCGTAATACTTGATCGGCTTGCCCTCCTTGATGAGGGCGAGCGCCTTCTTGAACTCCTCCGGCCCGGTGCCGACCTGCGCGCCGCCGGCGGCATGGACCTGGCGCACGGCATCCTTGATCGAGGGGCCGGTGAGGTCCTTGGCGATGTTCATGGCGAGGCCGAGCACCATCACCGCATCATACTGGGTGTGCACGCCGGGACCCTTGCTGTCGGTCTTGTACTTCTCCTCGAACGCCTTGTTGAAGGCATCGACCGTGGGGCCTGCGACCTGGGCGTTGTCCATGCCGAAGCTCTCGTTGAGGAACCGCGGACCGACGCCGTTGACGAAGTCCATGACGCGCATCGAGTTGTTGAGCGCGATCTGCTGCGGGCCGCCCAGCGATAGCCATTCGCGCACGATGGTCACGGCGTCCTTCGGGAAGCCGATCAGCAGGAGCGACTCCGGCTTCGCGGCGAGCGCCTTCGTCACCTCGGCGCGATAGCTCGGCTGGTTGTCGTTGTAAGGGACCTCCGCGACGATGTCGCCGCCGAGCTTCGGCAGGGCGAGCTTGACGAACTTCGTCATGTCGACGCCGAAGTCCGTGTTCACGTAGATGAGCGCCGTCTTCTTCAGACCACGGCGGGTGATCTCGGAGGCCGTCGCGAAGGCCTGCGTCTTCGAGGTGGGCAGCGTCCGGAAGAAATAGCCGCCGCTGCGGCCATCGAGCGTGAAGCTGCTCGCCGTCGAGCAGCAGGAGATCTGCACCACCTTCGAGGGGCCGGTGACCGAGGCGATGATCGGCCCTGTGACGCCCGACGAGATCGTCCCGGTGAGCGCCGGCACGCGCTCGACCTCGACGAGGTATTTCGCGGCGTCGACGCCGACCGTCGGCTGGCCCTGGTCGTCGCGCAGCACGAGCTGGACCGGGCAGCCCTTGATGCCGCCGCCCTGGTTGATGTGGTCCAGCGCCAGCTGGGCGGCCTCAGCGATCTTCTTGGTGATCGGCGCCATCGAGCCCGTCAGCGGCAGGACGCCGCCGATCTTCACCGGGCAGGAGACCTGCTGCGCCGACGCGGCTCCCGGAAGCATCACCGCCATCGCGGCCAGCGCGGCGGCCACCCCAAGGCTCGTCTTCATCGATCGTCTCCCTGTCCTTCGCCGCGTCCAAGCTCATCGGGAACCCGGCCAAACCTCATCCCGGCGAACTTCCGGGTTTCATCCCGCGCTGTCAATCACGGGCCGCGTGGCGCGACACCACCATCTCTTCGCCGATCAGCCCGCGCGGCCGGAAGAGCAGCGCCAGCACCAGCATCAGCCCGATCAGGATGACCTGGATCGCGCCGCCCTGCGCGGCGTAGGCGGGGGGCACCAGCTTGGTGATGGCGACGCCGGACAGGGCCCAGATCGCCCAGACGAAGAAGGCCCCGAGCAGCGCGCCCTTGTTGTTGCCGCTGCCCCCCACGATGACCATGGCCCAGATCTGGAAGGTGACGATGGGCAGGAAGTCGAAGGGGCTGACGAAGCCGATGAAACTGACATAGAGCGCCCCGGCGAGCCCCATCAGCGTCGAACCGATCACGAAGGCCTGCAGGCGGAAGACGATCGCGCTCTTGCCGAGCGCGATGGCGGCCGTCTCGTCCTCGCGCACCGCCTTCAGCACCCGGCCCCAGGGCGAGCGCAGGATGCGCTCCAGCCCCCAGTAGACGAGCACGACGATGGCGATCAGCAGCGCCAGGAAGAAGAGGTTGAAGGAGAGCGGCGTGCCCAGCCAGCCATAGAGGGGACGCGGGATGCCGGTGAAGCCCTGCGAGCCGCCGGTCAGCGCCTCGAAATTCAGCGTGACAAGCTGGATCGTCACGGCGATCCCGAAGGTCGAGATGGCGAGGTAGTCGCCGCGGAGCCTTATCGTGGCGATGCCCACGATCCAGGCCGCGAGCGCGGTGACCGCCATCGCGCCGACGATGCCGACCGGCCAGGGCAAGCCCATGTTGGCGATGAGGTCTGGCCGCGGCGGGGTCGTGATGATGGCGTGGGCGTAGGCGCCGATCGCGTAGAAGCCGGCGATGCCGGCGTTGAACAGCCCGGTGTAGCCCCATTGCAGGTTGAGACCGAGGGCGACGATGCCGAGGATCAGCACGACGCTGAGGAAGAAGACGGCGTAGGAGAAGAGGCCGATGGACATGGCGTTTGGCTCACTCCTTCTCGCCGAAGAGGCCCTGCGGCCTGACGAACAGGACGGCCAGCAGCACGAGGAAGGGCATTGCCTGCTTGTAGCCGGGGCTGATGACAAGCACCGAGAGGTTCTCCGCGAGACCCACCAGCAGCCCGCCGACCACGGCGCCGATGAGCGATCCCGCGCCGCCCAGGATGGCTGCGGCGAAGAGCGCCAGCAGGAGGTTGAACCCCATCTCCGGATGCACCTGCGGGGTAAGGCCGAGAAACACGCCCGCCATCGCCGCGAGACCGCCGGATATGAACCAGGTCCAGCGCACGACGCCTTCCACCTGCACGCCGCAGACCTGAGCCAAGGCCGGGCTTTCAGCCATGGCGCGCATCGCCATGCCGGTGCGGCTGTAGGTGAGATAAAGATGCATCGCCACGACGACGATCCCGGCGAGCCCGAGGATGAAGATCTGGTCCGGCAGCATGCGGACGCCCGGAAGGACCTGCAGCGCGATCTGCAACTCCAGGGTGTAGAAATGGGAGCCGTGGCCCCAGATCAGAACGATGAGGTGGCGCATCACCAGCGCCGCGCCAAAGGCCGCGAAGACCATCGAGAGGTGATGCGCGCCTGAGTTGCGCATGCGGCGGAAGACGAGGATGTCGACCAGCCACGCGAGCAGCCCCGTGAGAACGCCGGCGATCAGCATCGCCGCGATGAGCTGCCAGCCGAATGAGAGCGGCCCCGTCGGCGTGCCCGGCCCGGCGAAGGCCACCACGACGAGGGCCAGATAGCCACCCCAGGTTACAAGTTCTGAATGGGCGAAGTTGGCGAAGCGGAGGATTTGCAGACCGAACGAGACGCCGATCGCGCCCAGCGCGATGATGGCGCCTGTCAGGATCCCGTCGGCAATGGCCTGCCCCAGCATCAGTGACCTCCGGTTCCAGCCTTGCGCGCGCCGAGGAAGGCTTCGCCCACGGCCGGATCGTCGAGCAGCGCCGCGGCGGCGCCTTCGTAGCGGTTCTCGCCGTCGGCGAGCACATAGCCCCGGTCGGCCATGCGCAGCGCCGCCTTGGCGTTCTGCTCCACCATGAAGACGGCCACGCCCGTCTGTGCCAGCCGGCGCAGGTCGGCGAACACCTCGCCGACGACCTTTGGGGATAGGCCCGCCGTCGGCTCGTCGAGCATGATGACGGAAGGTTCGGTCATCAGCGCGCGGGCGATCGCGAGCATCTGCCGCTGGCCGCCGGAGAGGACGCGGGCGCGCTGGCTCCGCTTCTCCGCGAGCGCGGGAAAGAGAGCGTAGGCGGATTCGAGCCGACGGCGTAGCGTCGAGCCCACCGTGTGCCCGCCCACCATCAAGTTCTCGTGGATGGTGAGCGTCGTGAAGACGTTGCCGGTCTGCGGCACGAAGGCGAGACCGGCCGCGATCAGCTCATGCGTCGGCAGCCCGGCCACCGGCCGTCCGCCCAGCAGCACTTCCCCGCCGCTGATCGGCACCAGCCCCGCCAGGGCCTTGAGGAAGGTCGACTTGCCGGCGCCGTTCGGGCCGATCACGGCGACGATCTCGCCGCCCGCGACGTCGGCATGCACGCCCTTCACGATCGGCAAGCCGGGCACGTAGCCGGCCACGACGTCGCGCGCGACGAGAAGCGGCGCCCTCATGCCGGAAGATCTCCAAGATAGGCGTCGAGCACGCGGCGGTCGGCCAGGACGGAGGCCGAGTCGCCGCTGTGGATCACCTGCCCCTGCGCCATGACGACGATCGGATGGCAGATGCGCATCACAAGATCCATGTTGTGCTCGATGAGCAGGAACGAGATCCCGCGGGCATGGAGCGCGAGGATCTTCTCGATCAGAACCTCCAAGAGGGTCGGGTTGACGCCCGCCCCCGGCTCGTCGAGCAGGATCATCTTGGGCTCGATCATCAGCACGCGGGCGAGTTCGAGCAGCTTCTGCTGGCCGCCCGACAGCGTCCCGGCGGGGTCGTCGAGCTTGGCACCGAGCCCGCAGAAGCGCAGCACCTCCACGGCCCTGTCGCGGTTCTCGCGCTCCTGGCGCGCCACCTCGGCTGGCTTCAGCCAATTGAGCCAGAAGCGCTCACCCGACTGGGCGAGGGGCACGAGCATGGCGTTCTCGATCACCGTCATCTGCGGGAAGGGCCTAGGAATCTGGAAGGTCCGCGCCAGGCCCTTGTGGAAGATCCGATCGGGCGAAAGACCGTCGATGCGCTCTCCGCGGAAACGGATCTCGCCGCGCGTGGGCGCCAGAGACCCGGCGACGAGGTTGAAGAATGTCGTCTTGCCGGCGCCATTCGGCCCGATCAGGCCGGTGATGCGGCCCTGCTCGACGGCGAGATCGACGCCGTCCACGGCGTTCATGCTGCCGAATGACCTGACGAGACCGCGGGTTTCGAGAATGACCCCGTGGCCTTCACCGGCGGCGGGCGTCACGGGGCTGTCGATGGCGGTCGACCGCGCCAGATCCAACTTTTCCCCCACGCCGAACGACCCCCAACGCATCAGTCCGGGTGGAGTGTTAGTTCATCGGCGGCTTCCGCGCCAGCGCAGGCGACCGCCTGCGACGTCGTTCATACAGGCCAGGGCGATCCGCGAAGCAAGCTACCCGAACAGCGCCCCGATCTTTTGCCGCAACGCTCTCAGCCGAAGCGCCTTGCCCCCGCGACGCAACCGATCACGACGACGGCCGCGCCAATCATCGCGATCGTGATCGGCTCGCCCAGCAGCAGCCAGGCGAGCACGAGCCCAAAGAAGGGCTGCAGAAGCTGGAGCTGGCCGACCGCGGCCGTGCCGCCCTGGGCGAGGCCGCGATACCAGAAGATGAAGCCGATCAGCATGCTGAACAGCGAGACATAGGCGAGTCCGGTCCAGGCCGCCGGCCCGACCGCGGCGAGGTGGGCTGGCCATGTCCAGAGCGTGAGCGGCAGCATCACCGGCAGCGACAGGACGAGCGCCCAGGCGATCACCTGCCAGCCGCCGAGGCGGCGCGCCAGCCGCGCGCCTTCCGCATATCCAAGGCCGCAGAGGGCGATGGCGCCGAGCATCAGGAGATCGCCGTCGATCGCACCAGACCCGCCTTGCGAGAGCGCGAAGCCCGACACCACGATGGCGCCGCCGCAGGCGAAGGCCCAGAACGGCAGGCCTGGCCGATCGCCCCCGCGCAGCGCGCCGAACAGCGCCGTCATCAGCGGCAGCAGGCCGATGAACACGATGGAATGCGCCGCCGTGATCCGCTGCAGCGCGAGCGCGGTGAGCAGCGGGAAGCCGACGACGACGCCGATCGCGACGACGGCGAGCGCGGACCAGTCGGCGCCTGCAGGGCGGGGCTGCCTCAGACATCCCAGCAAAGCGAGGCTGATCAAGCCTGCAACGGCGGCGCGCGCAGATGTGAGGAACAGCGGCGGCATCTCGGCCACGGCCACGCGCGTGGCCGGCAGCGAGCCCGAAAAGATCAGCACGCCGATCAATCCGCAGATCCAGGCGTGGGCCGAGGCGGCGGGACGTGCATCGGAAACGCTCAGAGTCATTCGACGTTCGTGACACGCCGGGGCTGGCGTCGCCAGAAACAGGGCGATACGATCAGTTAAAACCGTACTGCTTCGTTGCGCAATACGGCTGGAGATCCGGCGACGATGACTCTCCTCAGAGGACAGCATGGCTCGCGCCGCGCGGCGATCATCGACGCCATCCGTACCCGGCTCGCCTCTCGGGCGCTGGTGGCGGGCGACAGGCTACCCTCCGTGCGCGGCTTCGCCCGACAGATGCGGGTGGCGCCCTCCACCGTCGTCGAGGCCTATGATTCGCTCGCGGCGGAGGGCCTGATCCGTTCGCGGCCGGGCTCGGGGTTCTATGTCGCGAATGCCGCGCCGACGCTCGCCCCGACGGCAGGCGTGCCCGAAAGCGCGCGTGCGGTCGATCCGTTCTGGGTGTCGAGGCAGTCGCTGGACGCGCAGGAGGCGGCGTCCCGTCCGGGCTGCGGCTGGTTGCCCTCGTCCTGGATGCCGCATGATCTGCTCCGCCGCGGCCTGCGTGGCGTCGCGCGGGGCGATCCCGCGGCGCTCACCGATTACGGCGCCACGCGCGGCTCGGAGACGTTGCGCCGGCAACTCGCCCTGCGCTTCGCGGCCGAGGGCCTGCCAGTCGAGCCCGAGGATATCCTGCTCACGGGATCGGGCACGCAGGCGATCGACCTCGTCTGCCGCATGCTGCTGAAGCCCGACGACACCGTGCTGGTCAATGATCCCGGCTATTTCAACTTCGAAGCCCTGCTGCGCGTCCACCGCGTCCGCATCTTGGGCGTGCCGATGACCCCGTCGGGGCCCGATCTCGACGCCTTCGAGAGTCTCGTCTCGCGCGAACGGCCGAGGCTCTACCTGACCAACTCCGCGATCCAGAACCCGACCGGCGCACGGCTGACGCCACAGGCCGCGCACCGCCTGCTCCTCTTCGCTTCGGCGCACGACCTCACGATCGTCGAGGACGACATCTTCGCGGACCTCGAGGCCGAGCCCTCGCCCCGGCTCGCCGTGCTCGACGGACTGCGGCGCGTGGTCCGGATCGGCAGCTTCTCGAAGACGCTGTCGGCCGCCCTGCGCTGCGGCTACATCGCGGCGAGGAGCGACTGGGTGGAGGATCTCGTCGATGTCCAGGTGGCGACGAGCTTCGGCGGCCCGAGCCCGGTCGCGGCCGAGCTGATCGCCGGGATGCTGGCGGATAACGGCTATCGCCGGCATATCGCAGGCCTGCAGCGCAGGCTCGAGCGCTTGCGGCCTGCGACGTCGGCCAGCCTCGCCCGCCTCGACATCGAGCCCTGGCTCCTGCCCCATGCCGGCTTCTTCCTCTGGTGCAGACTGCCCGAGGGCCGCGATGGCAACGAGCTCGCGCAGGCGGCGCTCGCGCGCGGGCTGGTGCTCGCTCCCGGCGCGGCCTTCAGCCCGGGCCGCGGCCATCGTCCCTTCATGCGCTTCAACGTCGCCCAGATGGAGGACCCAGCCGTTCTCGCGGTGCTGCGCGATCTGCTGGCCGACCGCTCTCCCTGATCGTGTCGCTGCCCCGCCGTTTTGCGACCGGCAAAAAAAATCGTCGGGCGATGTCGAATGGACGAGCGTTCGTTCGTCGTTCAGGGCCAGCCGAAGGGTGCTGGCGCAAGAAGGAGACTGGTGATGCGTGTTCTGGTGTTCGTGAAGGCAACCGAGGACAGCGAGCAGGGCGTGATGCCGCCGGGCGAGCTGCTGGAAGCGATGGGCAAGTACAACGAGGAGCTCGTCAGCGCCGGCATCATGCTGGGCGGCGATGGCCTGAAGCCGTCGAAGCTGGGCAAGCGGGTCGCGTTCGACGGCACGAAGCGGACGGTGATCGACGGGCCCTTCGCCGAGACGCGCGAACTGGTCGCGGGTTACTGGATCTGGGAGGTCAAGGATATGGAGGAAGCGGTCGCCTGGGTGAAGCGCTGCCCCAATCCGATGGCGGGGCCGAGCGAGATCGAGATCCGTCCGGTCTATGAAATGGCCGATTTCCAGGACATCATGACGCCGGAGGCCGAGGCGGTGCACGAGCGCGTCCGCCAGAAGCTTGAAGGCGAGTGAGCGCGTCCGACCGGAGGCGAAGCCTGCCTTCGTGACCGGTCAAGGTGGAGGCATGGCAGGGGACGAGGTTGGCCGGGCGATCGAAGCCACGTTCCGCATCGAGCGGGCGCGGCTGATCGCGGGGCTCGCACGCATGGTGCGCGACATCGACCGGGCCGAGGAGCTGGCGCAGGACGCGCTGCTGATCGCGCTCGCCGAATGGCCGGCCAGAGGCGTGCCGCAGAATCCCGCCGCGTGGTTGTTGGCGGCGGCGAAGCGCCGCGCCATCGACGGCCTCCGCCGCGACCGGATGCGCGAGCGCAAGCATGCCGAGATGCTGCGTGACGGCGATTGCGATGCGAGCGGCGATGCGATCGAGACGGCGATGGACAACGATATCGGCGACGAGCTGCTCGGCCTGATCTTCACTGCCTGCCATCCCGTTATCTCGGCCGAAGCCCGGGCGGCCCTGGCGCTCCGGCTGATCGGCGGGCTGACGACCGGAGAGATCGCACGCGCCTTCCTGTCGACCGAGGCGACCGTCGCGCAGCGGATCGTGCGGGCGAAGAGGACCATCGGCGCCGCAGGCCTGGCGTTCGAGGTGCCGTGCGGCGCCGAGCGTGTCAGGCGGCTCGGCTCCGTGCTCGAGGTGATCTATCTGATCTTCAACGAGGGCTATGCCGCGACGGCGGGCGAGGATCTCGTGCGGCCCGCGCTTTGCGCGGAAGCACAACGACTCGGCCGGATGCTCGCGGGGCTGATGCCCGAGGAGCCCGAAGCATTCGGCCTGCTGGCGCTGATGGAGCTGCAAGCCTCGCGCCTCGCCGCCCGCTCCGCGTCCGACGGAACGTTCGTGCCCCTCACGCGGCAGAACCGCGCCCGCTGGGACCGGTTGCTCATCCGGCGCGGCCTCGACGCGCTGGCGCGGGCGGAAGCGCTGGGCGGCGCGGATGGTCCCTACGCGCTGCAGGCGGCGCTTGCGGCATGCCACGCACGGGCGCGACGGGCCAAGGATACGGACTGGCGCCGCATCGCCGGGCTCTACGATCGGCTGAGGCAGGTCATGCCGTCGCCCGTCGTCGACCTGAACCGGGCGGTTGCCCACAGCATGGCCTTCGGCCCTGAGGTCGGCCTGCGGCTGGTGGACGAGATCGCGGGTGACGCCACGCTCCGCAACTACGCGCCCTTGCCGGCGGCGAGAGGGGATTTCCTGTTCCGGGCCGGCCGTCTGGTCGAAGCGCGATCGGCGTTCGAGGCCGCGGCCAGGCTCACGAGCAATGCGCGGGAGGCTGAGTTCCTGCGCTCCCGTGCGGTAGCGTGCGGCTGAGGCGTCGATCCGCCTGTCCGAAGCGCCTCTGGCCCCGTCTCAGCCGCGGCTCCAGCCTTCCATCATCGCAACCGCATGGGTCACGAGGGCCCGCGCATCGAACAGATGGCACGCCGCGTTGCCGACATCTCCGGCGCTGCGCCGACCGGATCCCGCCTCGCTGCGGATGAAGGAATCCACGATCGCGGCGTAGGCTCTGTCCGGGAAGGAGGGATGGGGATAGTCGGCCGTGTCGACATCATCGCACCGCTTCCAGACCCTGATGCCCTTCTCCAGAACAGGCGCTTCGTAGCGCGCGATGCGCTTGGGCGCGAAGCGCGCGACATGCTCTGCATGATGCATGAGCGTGACCTCTTCCGGATCAGACCCGAGGAGAAGCACCTTGCCGCCGGCCTCGCACAGTTTGTGGAGCGGCGAGCCGATGCCGAAGCCATAGTTCCAGGGCTGATCGGCCAGCAGCCAGTCCGCCCGTGCGCCGCGGGCGGCCATGCGGGCGCAGACATGGTCCGAACAGATGGTGCCGGGAGCGGACCGGAAGAACTCGGCCAAAACACCGAAGTCGCGCGCGGCCCGTGCGGATTGCGGATCGAAGGCGGGTTGCGCCGCACGGACCTGGGCCTCTTGGTCTGCGGTGAGCACGCCCCGGCCGATGTCGTCGAAGCCCGCCTGGCAGCCGACATACATCATCATCGTGCCGGAGGGCCCAATCGCGTCCGTGATCGCCCCATGGATCTGGTCGGGGCCTCCGATCACCGGACCGACCGCGCGCACGGAAGCATGCACCATCACGATGTCACCGGACACGAGGCCGAGCCGGACGAGATCCGCCGCGAGCCCGTCCCGCGTAGTGATCCAGGAGGCGTCGGCTGTTCCGGCTGCGTGGTTCATTGCAAGTCGGTCCCCTGATGGCGACGCCGTCTGTCCGGCCCTGTCGCTGAACCTGCGTCAGCGCGCCTCAAGCCGATATCGCAGGAACGTTGCAATCGTGGCATCGGCGCGAATAGCCGCCCGTTCATCATCGGCGATGCCCGCTCCGGCGCCGCTGCAGCCTCGAAGGCGAAGGCATGAATCGCGTGATCAGAGAGATGAGCCTGCCAATCCGCTCCGGATGAACCGGGGACGACGTAACCAACTCTTCCGCGCTTGCCGACGGGGAGAGGGCGGCCAGCTTTGAAGATATAGAGCTAGGGCGCTCCGTCGAGGATATCCATCGCCCGATGCGACCGATCGACACCATCCACGAAGATGACGTCGCCGGACGCATTGTTCGTGCGCAAGGGCAGAATGGCGCGATAGGCGTCGGATGCGTACCATCCTTCGAGCGCCGACCGATCGGGGAATGCGATGACGATCAGGTCGCCCGCCGGCCAGTCGCCCTCGACGCGCTTGATTGGCTGCCCATGCACCAGGAAGGAGCCGCCGAACGGCGCGAGGGTCGCGTCGATGCCACGGAGATACCCCATAAGTTCGTCGTTCATCGACACGTCGCGCAGCTGGGCGATTGCGTAAGCGGGCATCCGGCGCTTCCTCGGTTCCATCGATCTGGCGCAACGGCTTACCTGCAAGGGCTGGCGCACGCGACTAACCGTGAGGTAATTGCGCGTCTGGTCTCGGGCAGCGGCGGAGGTTGCTCTCGTCGGGTCAATGGCGTCCAGGCTGTCGGCTGATCGACCGGAGGGGCCGCTTGGAGAGAATGTTCACGATCGGGTTCACAAGAACGAGCGCCGAAGCCTTCTTCGAGCGGCTCTTCGACAACGGCGTGAAGCGCGTCATCGATGTTCGTCTCCGCAACGGATCTCAGCTGGCAGGCTTCGCCAAAGCGAATGACCTCGCGTGGTTCCTCGGACAGCTGGGAGGCATAGACTACCGACACGAGCCGCTGCTGGCGCCGACTGCCGAACTGCTGGCCGCCTATCGCACGAAGCACCTGACATGGCCGCAATACGAAACGTCCTTTCTCGCACTGATGCGCACGAGGGAGATCGAACGGCGGCTAGACCCAGCCTTTCTGGCCGACGCCTGCTTGCTATGCTCCGAGAAGCAGCCGCACCGTTGCCACAGGCGTCTGGTCGCGGAGTACCTCTCCAACGCATGGCGGCGCGAGATCCAAGTGAAGCATCTCTAGGGGAACGTGGCGCACCCGACACGATTCGAACGTGTGACCTTTGCCTTCGGAGGGCGCGAATTTCGGCCCCTCTCTACGGGGCCGATGATTGCGCGAGGCTCATAAATATGAAATTATATCAGTAAGTTAGATATAAGACCCGTCCACTGACGTCCACCGTCATCCAGGGTTGTATATTTGACGGATATTTGACGAGTGGGAGTTTGGTGGTGGCCAGAGCACTGAAGGAGACTAAACTTTCAACCCGCGTGGCCCGGAGCCAATTGTCGCCGGATGCCACCTATTGGCGTGGGCTCGACCCGGACGTTCATCTCGGCTACCGCAAAGCTCTTCGCGGAGGACGCTGGATCGTCCGTTGGCGCGTCGGCACCGGATACAAGCAAGTTCCATTGGGCGGCGCGGACGACGTGATCGCAGCAGATGGGGTTGAATCGCTGACGTTTGATCAGGCGTCGCGGGCAGCCCGTCTTCATGTGGAGAACGCGCGGCGCCCAGCGCCAATCAAAGCGATAGGCCCATTACCGACGGTTCAAATGGCTGCGGATGCGCATGCCGATGCGCTAGAAAATCGCCAACGAGCCGCAGGTCGTACTGTCGTGCGGGATTGCCGCTCTCGCTTCCGCAAACATGTCTACGGCGACGCAATCGCTTCAATCGAATTACAGAAGCTCACGGTTGAACAGCTGAGAGGATGGCGGAAGAGGCTCGTTTCCAAAGGACTGGAACCCGGATCGGTAAAGAGGATCGTTGCTGATCTGCGAGCAGCGCTGAATGTAGCAGCTGATCACCATCGTTCGATGCTCACTCCGTCGTTCCGAACTCAGATCGCCGACGCCCTTGCGCTGAGGAAAGAGGACGCTGGTGCCGCGGCGACCCGGCCCAATGTCATACTATCCGAAGCAGAATTGAGCCGGCTGCTAGAAGCTGCCGCGATGGTCGATGCAAACGACGGCTGGGACAACCACCTTTACAGTATCGTCTTAGGCCTGTCGGCCACCGGTGCCCGCTTCAGCCAACTGATGCGCTGCCGAGTTTCCGATCTGATTGTCGACCGTTGTCTGCTGATGGTGCCCGTTTCGTGGAAGGGGAGCGGACATAAGCAGCGGAAGTCCACACCGTATCCTTTAACGCAGGAAGTCGTTGAGGCGCTGCAGGCTGCCGCCGCTGACCGCAAGGGTAGCGAGCCTTTGTTCGTGCGTTGGGGCTTTCGAACCGGAGTGAGACTTCGGTGGGAAAAGGATGCCCTCCGGGAATGGCGGCCGTCCGAGCTCACGGCGCCTTTTGCAAAGATCGTTTCTGAGGCCAAACTCCGGTCAGATGTTACAGCCTATGCGCTGCGTCATACGAGCATCGTCCGATGTCTCGGACAGGGACTTCCTGTTCGCCTCGTCGCCTCCATGCATGACACGAGTAGCGAAATGATCGAGAGGTTCTATTCGGCGCACATTCTCGATGCGCTTAGTGAGCTGGCGCAACGTGCCGCTTTCAACATCCGGAAGGCTGCAGCTTAGCGCCGTGCGAGACGCTGACGTCGGACTTGGCGGCATACTTCGCTTAAGCGTGAACCAAGTCTCCGGAGGAGCTGGTTTTGGCCAACTGCAGCCATAACCGAACGGTAGCGTAGGGGCCGCTTCGCGCCCTAAAGCGGCTCTTGTTCAGGCATTGGGTCTGAGCTGCCTGATGCCTGAACTGCCAAGCGCTTTGGGGCGTGACGGGAGACTCGTCTGCTCGAGCGCGTCATCATCTGACGCGGGTATCGGCAGTACAAGCGAGCGCCGCCGGCAGGCGCCGGCTTTACGACGACTTTACGCGGCGCGCCCGCCTTCGCCATAGCGGCTTTACGCCAGGCGGGCCTAGCTCAGGCGTCATCCAGGCAGGTGACGCATCATGACCTTTGACATCGTCCTCGGCCTCGCGCTGTCCGCGGGGCTTCTCGTCTATCTTCTCGCGGCCCTGCTCGCTCCCGAACGGTTCTGAGAAGCGACCATGGCCTACGACATCACCTTCTTCCTCGTCTTCACGGCGGTTCTCGGCCTCGGCGGCTTTCTGCTCGGGCCTTACATGGCGCGGGTCTTCTCCGGCGAGCGGACCTGGCTCACCCCCGTCGTCGGTCCGGCCGAACGCCTCCTGCTTTCGGCCGCCGGCGTGGCGCCGAAACCCTCGCAGCGCTGGACGGCCTATGCCTTGTCGCTGGCGCTGTTCAACGTTTTTGGCTGCCTGGTGCTCTTCGCCATCCTGCTGTTCCAAAACCTGCTCCCGCTGAATCCGCAGGGGTTCGATGGTCTCTCCTGGCACCTCGCCTTCAACACCGCTGTCTCGTTCATGACGAACACGAACTGGCAGTCCTATGGCGGCGAAACGACGATGTCGCACTTCAGCCAGATGGCCGGGCTGACGGTCCAGAATTTCGTCTCGGCCGCGACCGGCATTGCGGTCGCCGTCGCCGTGACCCGCGGCATCGCCGCCCGGTCAGCGCAGTCGGTCGGCGACTTCTGGACGGACCTGACGCGCGCCGTGCTCTACCTGCTGCTCCCGGGCGCGATCATCATCGCGCTTGTCCTGATCTGGCAGGGCATGCCGCAGACTCTTGCCGCGAGCTTCGACGCAACGACGCTCGAGGGCGCAAGACAGACAGTCTCGGTCGGACCGGTGGCCTCGCAGGTTGCGATCAAGATGCTCGGCACCAACGGCGGCGGCTTCTTCAACGTGAACGCCGCGCATCCCTTCGAGAACCCGACGGGTCTTTCGAACCTCGTGCAGATCTTCGCGATCCTCATCATTCCAGCCGCCTTCCCATTCTTCTACGGGCGCATGGTCGGCGACGCGAGGCAGGGCTACGCTATCTATGCGGCGATGACGGCGCTCTTCCTGATCGTTCTCTTCGCGGCCTATTCCGCCGAACTGCAGGGCAATCCGCTGATCGCCAACATCACGGGACCCGGCGCTTCGATGGAAGGCAAAGAGGTTCGCTTTGGCCTGGCGCAGAGCGTGCTCTTCGTGGTGGCGACAACCGTCGCCTCCTGCGGCGCCGTCAACACGATGCATGACTCGCTGATGGCGCTCGGCGGTCTCGTCCCTCTCTTCAACATGCTCGTCGGCGAAGTGATCTACGGCGGCGTCGGCGCCGGCTTCTACGGCATGCTGCTCTTCATCGTGCTGACGGTGTTCCTGGCAGGCCTCATGGCCGGCAGGACACCCGAATACCTCGGCAAGAAGATCGAGGCGAAGGAGGTGAAGCTTGCAGCTCTGACGCTCCTCGTGATGCCGGTTGGCGTGCTTCTATTCGCTGCCATCTCGATCGCTACGGGCAACGCCCAGACCTCGGTTCAGGACGCAGGACCGCACGGGCTTTCGGAACTCATCTATGCCTACACCTCGGCGACCGCGAACAATGGTTCGGCCTTCGCCGGCTTCACGGCCAACACGCCGTTCCACAACGTGATGCTCGGCCTCGCCATGATTCTCGGCCGCTTCGGCTACATCTTGCCCATCCTGGCGATCGCAGGCTCGCTTGCGGTCAAGAATCCCGCCGCCGCCTCAGCCGGAACCTTTCCGACGCACGGGATGGTCTTCGTGGTCCTGCTCGGCGTGACCATCGTCATCGTCGGCGCGCTCACTTTCTTGCCGGCCCTCGCGCTTGGACCGATCGCAGAGCATGTCTCCATCCTCGCCGGCCAGCGCTTCTGAAGGAACACGTTCATGTCCAAGCATGCTCCCGCCGAGATCGGCCTCTTCGCCCCGGAGATCGTGAAGCCCGCGGTTGGCCAAGCCTTCCTCAAGCTCAATCCACGCGGTCTCGCTCGCAACCCGGTCATCTTCGCGACGGCGCTCGTGTCCCTCTTCGCGAACGTCCTCGTCGTCCGCGAGGCGGTCGTGGGCGGTCCGACCTTCTGGATCAGCCTGCAGATCGCGATCTGGCTGTGGTTCACGGTGCTGTTTGCCAACTTCGCCGAGGCGGTCGCTGAGGGCCGCGGCAAGGCGCGGGCGGACGCCTTCCGCGCGACGAAGACGAGCGCCAAGGCGAAGCTGGTGCTGAACCCGCCCGACCGCAATCTCTGGGAGCCGCAGGATGTCGAAACGCTCGAGCCAGGCGACGTCATCCTCGTCGAGGCGAACGACATCATCCCGACTGACGGCGAGGTGATCGAAGGCGCGGCGTCCGTCAACGAGAGCGCGATCACGGGCGAGTCCGCGCCCGTCATCCGTGAATCCGGCGGCGACCGCTCGTCCGTCACGGGCGGCACCACCATCGTCTCGGACTGGCTCCTCGTGCGCGTCACGGCGAAGCCCGGCGAGACGTTCCTCGACAAGATGATCGCGCTCGTCGAAGGCGCGAAGCGCCAGAAGACGCCGAACGAGATCGCGCTGGACATCCTGCTGGCGAGCCTCACGCTCGTCTTCCTCTTCGTCGTGGTGACTCTGCCGTTCTTCGCCGCCTGGTCGCAGACGACCATCCCGATCGTCTACCTGATCGCCCTGTTCGTCACGCTGATCCCGACGACGATCGGCGGGCTGCTCTCGGCCATCGGCATCGCCGGCATGGACCGGCTGGTGAAGGCCAACGTCATCGCGAAATCCGGCCGCGCCGTCGAGGCCGCAGGCGACATCGACGTGCTGCTGCTCGACAAGACCGGCACCATCACCTTCGGCAACCGCATGGCGTCGGAATTCGCCCCCGTCGCGGGCGTCAGCGTCCGTGAACTGGCCGAGGCCGCCTATCTGGCGTCCCTCGCCGACGATACGGCCGAGGGCCGCTCCATCGTCGAACTGGCCGAGAAGCAGTTCGGCTTCCAGCGGCCCGCCGCCGGCGGCACGTTCGTCCCCTTCACGGCGCAGACGCGGATGTCGGGGGTCGACCTGCCCGGCGGTGAGAGCATCCGCAAGGGCGCCGCCGACTCGGTCATGCGCCATCTCGGACTGGGCTCTTCGAGCGACCTCGAGGCGACCGTGAAGCGCATCGCCAATGCCGGCGGCACGCCTCTCGTCGTGGCGCGAGGGGGGCGCGCCCTGGGCGTCGTCTATCTCAAGGACATCGTGAAGCCCGGCAGCCGCGAGCGCTTCGCGGAACTGCGCCGGATGGGCATCCGCACGGTGATGATCACGGGCGACAACCCGCTGACCGCCGCCGCGATCGCCGCGGAGGCCGGCGTCGACGATTTCCTCGCCGAGGCCACGCCCGAGGCCAAGCTCGCGCTCATCCGCAAGGAGCAGGCGGAGGGACGCCTCGTCGCCATGTGCGGCGACGGCTCGAACGACGCGCCCGCGCTCGCCCAGGCTGACGTCGGCGTCGCGATGAACTCGGGCACGCCCGCCGCCAAGGAGGCGGGCAACCTCATCGACCTCGACAGCGACCCCACGAAGCTCATCGAGATCGTACTGGTGGGCAAGCAGCTGCTCATCTCGCGCGGCGCGCTGACCACCTTCTCCATCGCCAACGATGTCGCCAAATACTTCGCCATCCTGCCCGCGCTGTTCATCGCCGCCTATCCCGGCCTCGGCGCGCTGAACGTCATGGGCCTCGGCAGCGCGCAAAGCGCCATCCTCTCGGCGATCATCTTCAACGCGCTCGTCATCATCGCGCTCATCCCGATCGCGCTGAAGGGCGTCTCGTACAAGCCCGCCTCGGCCTCGGCGCTCTTGTCGCGCAATCTCCTCGTCTACGGCGTCGGCGGCCTGATCGCCCCCTTCATCGGCATCAAGGCGATCGACCTGATCGTCAACGCGCTCGGCCTCGCCTGAAAGATCGGCTCATGTCACAGCTTCGTCCCGCCCTCGTGCTCGTGGCGGCTTTCACGATCCTCACCGGACTCGTCTATCCGCTTGCCTTGACCGGCGTCGGCCAGCTTCTGTTTGCCGCACAGGCCAATGGATCGCAGGTGACCCGGAACGGCCAAGTCGTCGGATCGAGCCTCATCGGCCAGAACTTCACGTCCGATCGCTATTTCCACAGCAGGCCCTCCGCGACAACCGCCGCCGATCCCGCCGACGCCTCGAAGACGGTCGAAGCGCCTTACAACGCCGCCAATTCGACGGGCTCTAATCTGGGTCCGTCGAGCAAGACGCTCGTCGAGGCCGTCGAGACGCGCGCCAGCGCGCTTGGCGGCGGCCGCCAGCCGGCGGATCTCGTCACGGCCTCGGGCTCGGGACTGGACCCGCACCTGTCCCCTGCGGCTGCCCAGGCGCAGGCGGCCCGCGTGGCGCAAGCACGGGGCCTGCCGGAGGCGCGGGTTCGCCAGTTGGTCGCGGAGCGGACCGAGGGACGGGAGCTCGGCCTTCTCGGCGGGCCACGGGTGAACGTGCTCTCGCTCAATCTGGCGCTCGACGCGCTGCGTCCGTGAGTTCAGAATCGCCGGGATGACCGACACCGAAGCGATGCGCGCGAGACCCGAGAGCTTCCTAGACGCCGCGCGCGCGGAGACGGGCGGCGCGCCGCAGCGAGGGCGCCTGAAGATTTTTCTCGGCGCCGCGCCGGGCGTCGGCAAGACCTACGCGATGCTCGAGGAGGCGAGAGCCCGCCGCCGGGCCGGCGTCGACGTCGTGGCGGCCCTCATCGAGACGCATGGGCGCGCCGACACGGCGGCGCTTCTCGCGGATATCGAACTCTTGCCGCGCAAGTCCATCGCATATCGCGGACAGCACCTGCAGGAGCTCGATGTCGATGGGCTGATCGCGCGGCGGCCGCAGCTCGCCCTCATCGACGAGTTCGCCCATACGAACGCGGTGGGCTCCCGTCATCCCAAGCGATGGCAGGATGTGATGGAGGTGCTCGACGCCGGGATCGATGTCGTCACTACGCTCAACATCCAGCATATCGAGAGCCTCAACGACGCCGTCGCCCAGATCGCCGGCATCAGGGTGCAGGAGACCGTCCCGGACAGCGTGCTGCAGAAGGCTGACCAGATCGAGCTGATCGACCTGCCGCCCGAGGAGCTCATCCAGCGGCTCAAGGACGGCAAGATCTATCAGGCGCAGCAGGCCGGCCGGGCCCTCGAGAACTTCTTCACGCGCGGCAAGCTGACCGCGCTCCGCGAGATGGCGTTGCGCGCGGCCGCGGGCCGCGTCGATGCCGACATGCTCGCCTTTAAGGAGGCTAACGCCGTCACGGGCATTTGGCCGACCGAGGAGAGGCTGCTGGTCTGTGTCAACGAGGCGCCCGCGGCCAAGTCGCTCGTGCGGACCGGCAAGCGGATGGCGGAGCGCGCCAAGATCCCCTGGATCGTCGCCACCGTGCTCACCCCGCGCCATGAGGCGATGGATGCTGAAGCGCGCGGCGCCACGAGCGACGCGCTGCGGCTGGCGGAGACCCTGGGCGCCGAGACCGTGACCCTCAGGACCGAGTCCGATGCCGCTGGCGAGCTGTTGCGCTACGCCCGCCAGCGGAACGTCACCCGGATCGTGGTCGGTCGGCCCCGGTGGCGGGGAGCGCTGTTCCAACGCCTGATGGCCCTGTGGCGAGAGCCCGTCTCGGAAAGGCTCCTCGACGCGGCGACCGATTTCGAGATCACCGTTGTCACGCCTCTCGCGAGGATCGAGCGTAAACGGATCACGAGAGCCAGACCGCCCCTGCCGTCATGGTCTGTCGTCGGGCGCGCTTTCGCCGAAGCCGCGACGGCGGTCACCGCGGCCACCATGGCGGCCTGGCCCTTCTGGTCCGCGCTGCCCGTCGCATCGATCGCGGTCATCTATCTCGTGGCGGTGCTCGTGGTCGCCTTCCGCCACGGTGTCGTAGGCGCGTTGTTCGGAAGCGTGCTCGGCTTCCTATTTTACAATTTCTTCTTCACCACGCCCTACTATTCCTTCGCGGTCGAACAATACGAGGCGATTGTCGGGCTCCTCGTGTTTGTCGTGTCGTCGGTCGTGACCGGCACGCTGGCGAGCCGCCTGAAGGCGCAGGTCGAAGCGATGCGCGCCTCCCAGGCCCGGACCGAGAACCTCTATGAGTTCGCCCGCAAGATCGCCGCGACGACCAAGGCGGACGACGTCCTCTGGGCCGCGGTGGCGCACATTGCCAGAGTGTTGGACTGTCATGCTATCATCCTCACGCCCGACGCCGCCGGCGGGCTGCAGCAGGTGCAGGGCCATCCCTGCATCGAGGATGAGCTCGACGCGCGGGCCGAAGGCGCGGCCCGCTGGGCCTTCGACAGGGGCGAGGCGGCCGGCGCCGGCACCGGCACGTTGCCGAACAGCGACTGGCTGTTCGTCCCGCTCGCCACGGCCGGCAAGCCGTTCGGAGTCGTCGGCGTCCGTTTCAAGGAGTCCACGAAAGCGTCCGATCCCGAGACGCGCCGGCTGCTGATGGCGGTCGAGGATCAGGTCGCCGTCGCGGTCGAGCGCAACCAACTCGGCGACCAGCTCGCTGATGCGCGCGTGACCGCCGAAAGCGACAAGCTGCGCGCCTCCCTCCTGAACTCGGTGAGCCATGACCTGCGCACGCCGCTGGTGAGCGTCATCGGCGCGACCTCGACGCTGCTCGAGTCTGAGGAGGGGCTGTCGCGAGAACAACGGCGCGATCTGCTCCTGGCGGCACATGAGGAGGCGCAGCGGCTGAACCGCTATGTGCAGAACCTCCTCGACATGACCCGCCTGGATTATGGCGCCCTGAAGCTGAAGCGGCAGGCGGTCGACCTGAGGGAGATCGTCGGCGCCGTGCGGCGCGATCTCGCGCGCGTTACCGAGAAGCACGACCTCGTGGTCGATATTCCAAGGGACCTGCCGCCTCTCGACGTCGACACCGTGCTGGTCGGCCAGGCCCTGGCCAACCTGATCGAGAATGCCGCCAAGTTCGCGCCATCGGGCACCACCATAACCGTCGCAGCCTCCGTCGCCGACAACAACGTGCGCGTGAGCGTCACCGATGAGGGACCCGGCGTGCCGCCGCAGGATCGTCCTAAGGTGTTCGACCTGTTCTACCGTGCCGGCTCAGGCGATGGGCAGCCCGCTGGAACCGGCATGGGGTTGGCGATCGTCAAGGGCCTCGTTGAAGCGCATGGCGGCAAGGTGGAGATGCTGCCCGGGCCCAGAGACAAGGGGTCGACGGTTGCGATCATACTGCCCCTGGCGGAATCCAGAACTGCGGACAATGACGCATGACAGTTGCAAAGGGCGGACCTTTGTCATCGGGAGCGCCACGCGTTCTCATCGTCGATGATGAGGCGCCGATCCGACGCTTCCTCAGGATCGCGCTCTCGGCCGCGGGATTTGAGGTCATCGAGGCTGAAACCGGGCGGGAGGGCGTCGAGCGCGTCGCCACGGCAGGCCCCGACGCGGTTCTCCTCGACCTGGGTTTGCCCGACATGGACGGCAAGGCCGTCATCACCACGGTGCGTGAATGGTCGGATGTGCCGATCATCGTGCTGACCGTGCGCGACGGGGAACTCGAGAAGATCACGTCGCTCGACGCGGGCGCAGATGACTATGTGACGAAGCCTTTTGCGATCGGTGAATTGCTCGCACGGCTGAGAGCTGCTCTGCGCAAGCGCGGCGATCGGGCGGCACTGGGATCATCCTTCGACGTCGGGCCGCTGCGCTTCGATTTTGTTGAAAGAAGCCTCCACTTGGACGACACCGAGATCAAACTGACGCGGAAGCAGTTTGACGTCATCGCCGTCCTCGCCCGTCACGCGGGGCGCCTGGTGACGCAGCGGCAACTGCTTGAGACGGTCTGGGGGCCCGCCCATCTTCGAGATTCGCACTATCTCAGGATCGCGATCGGACAGATCCGAGAGAAGCTCGGCGATGATGCGGCTGATCCGCGCTTCATCCTGACGGAGCCTGGTGTCGGCTATCGTCTCCGCTCGCCATAGTGTCTACATGTGCGATCATCGCTCGAAGCCGGAGAGTGGAAATGACGTAGAAAATCCTTCTGTCAGCCTTGGACGCGCGCAAGCAATTCGGCGTGTGCCGTTCCCACTTCCGCTTTGGGCCCCTAGGCCGAAGTCTCAGTCGACGCCCTTACCATGACGTCTGGTCCGCACCTCCTGAGCGTTCTCGACGCGCTCGATGATTGGTCGGCGATTCTTGCTGCCTCCACCCGGTAGGAGCAGATCTTGGCGGTAACGTCAGTTGCTTGCCCGGAAGTCCAACGGTGCCAGAAGGTTTTTTCTGACCGGAAAGTGCGATCGCCAAACTCATACTTTCCAAGCGATGCCACCTATCCTATAAAGATTGTTAGTTTATTGCGCGTTTTCAGTTTCTCGTTTTCACCCTTGATTTCTGGAGTTCAATTTGATGCAACCTGCATTGTCCGACACAGCCGAACTCATCGCATTGCTGGCGCGATACGACAGTGGTGCCCTGCCGCCCGGCATAGCTGCGCGGGTTGCGGCGCTCCAACGTTCAATCGAGGAAGCGCAACCGGCGGCTTCGGTCACTGAATCAAGCGATGCACAGGTGGAAAGATCGCCCACGCTCTTACCTGCCGTCCCTTCAGGGCTCGTTTAAGCGCCGACGCAAAACCTCGGCCACGCGGACCGGGCCCTCTTTCTGGCGTCTGAGCGCCTTCACTCGGCGACGGGCTACTAGGAATATTTCAAGCTGCTCAGTTGCTTCCTCTACCGCTTGGCCGGTCTCGGCCGCTTTCATCAGCATCTCAACGGTGGCGACCAGAGCTTCGTCACTCCCGCCGTCGTCGAAGGTCGTAGACAGATACGAGCCTGCGTCGCGGAGGGTGCGTAGAGGTCCCTTACGGTCAGTCACATCGACCGGCCGCGTCAGCGGCATTTCCCAACTCATCGGAATCCCTCTCACCCGTTAAGGGCGGGAGTCGGTCACGCGCGGACTGCGGGAGCAATCGTCACTGCAGCTTATGGTAAACGACGCAAGCTAAGGCCTCGCGTCCTGCTGAATTGAAAGAGCCAAGTCATCGACTATCGCGATGGAGCCGCCATGTTGTCAGATCTGCTGCCTGCGCCCATCCTCATCGCGAACCGTAGGTACGACACCGACTGCTTCCCCGAGGCCGGCGTCGGCAGGGCGTGAAACCGTGCGTCTTCGCCCGATCAAGCCGTCAATTTGTTATGGCAAAGCACCCTAAAACGACTAGTGCGCACCTGTTTCTTGAAACACGGTCGCGCCAAATTTTGATAAGGCGCTGAGCGATGTAGAAATCATGTGAGCTGCAACTTGGTCTCGAAGCTGGTGTTGAGCAGTTGAAAGGGTTACTGGTGCGCACTCCTGCCGCTGAGATTGAAACGATGACCCGAGACAAGCTCTTCCTGCTGCAGTCTGGGTTTGAGGACCCAGCATATCCGGGCACAGTATTCTACTGCTGGCACTGTGCATTGATTGAAGGAGTACTGGCGAGTTTCCCAAAGCTGGCGGCAAACATCGACGTTGAGCGCGTCACATGGCGACCTCGGGCGGCAGTTGTCGCCGTGCTTGGGTTAAAGAACCAATCTCTTCCCGTCCTGGTTTTGGCAGATGGAAGCAAAGGGACGCCCGGTGCGGGCATGTATAAGGGACGCCAGTTTGTGAGCGATAAGGATGGGATATTGGCTGCCCTTTCCGAACGGCATGGGATCCCTTTTCCTCATCCCTAACTGATCTATGCGTAAATTTGGGCTTCTGCTGCTTCGCCATCTCCACTCGATCGCCCGACCGCGACGCTATCCACTGACCTGCCACTGAGATTTCATCCAGCGGCGATTAGAGCCTCGGCGGGTTTTACGCCGTGTGGCGCGGTGGGAGCAACGTGCGATCGGCGGAGCTGGTCGGGGTTGCGCAGCCGATCGTCCGTTGCGCTGAAGTTGGCGGCGTGGGCCGCCGGCGTGAGGTATCCGAGCGCCGAGTGCGGACGCGCGGTATTGAAGTCGAGGACCCAGGCCGCGATCTTGGCGCGGGCGTCGTCAAGATCGAAGAACAGCGTCTCGTTGAGAAGCTCGTCGCGCATGCGGCCGTTGAAGCTCTCGACGAAGCCATTCTGCATGGGCTTTCCTGGCGCAATGAAGTGCCAGTCGACCTCGTTGTCTCGGCACCAGGCCAGCATGGCGTTGCAGGTGTATTCCGTGCCGTGATCGCTGACGATCATGCCCGGCTTGCCATGCCGCTCGATGATCGCAGTCAGCTCGCGCGCCACGCGTCGACCCGAGATCGACGTGTCGGGGATCGCACCGAGGCATTGCTTCGTCACGTCGTCGACGATGTTGAGGATGCGGAAGCGGCGCCCGTTCGCGAACTGGTCGTGGACGAAGTCGGTGGACCAGCGTGCATTGGGCCTCGCCTCGACCAGGATCGGCGCCCGAGCACCCACGGCCTTGCGACGGGCGCGGCGCTTACGCACCGAGAGCCCTTCCTCGCGATAGAGGCGATGGATGCGGTTGACGCCCGACGGCTCGCCCTCGCGCCTCAGCAGGATGAACAGCCGCCTGTACCCGAAGCGACGCCGCTCGTTGGCGAGATCGCGTAGCCGGGCGCGAAGCTCCGTGTCTGGCGGGCGACGCGAGCGGTATTGGACCATCTTCCGATCCGCACCGACGATGCTGCAGGCCCGACGTTCCGACAGGCCCATCACGGCCCGCAGATGCGCGACGGCGTCGCGCTGCACGGCGGGCCCTACCATTTTTTGACAGAAGCTCACGCATCGCGGCTGCATCCAGCATCTGCTCGGCCAGCAGCTTCTTCAGCTTGGCGTTCTCGTCCTCGAGAGCCTTCAGCCGCTTAGCCTCGGAGACATCCATACCGCCGAACTTGGCCTTCCAGTTGTAGAGCGTCGCCTCCGAGACGCCGTGCTTGCGGGCGAGGTCGGCGGTCTTCGCCCCGGCCTCATGCTCCTTCAGCACCGCGATTATCTGCTCCTCAGTGAACCTTGCTCGCTTCATCAGTCCGTCCTCGTCAGGGCCGGACTCTAACTCCGCGTGGAGGAAAATCTCAGTGGCAGGTCACGGGTTTGGCGGTGCAACCGCTGCCATCAGATCACGCGGTGTTGAGCCCTTCGAGGTACATGTCTTGAAAAGCCTGATCGCTAATCCATAACGCCACCCGGGCTCCGCCCTTCTGCCAGATGAGCGTCGCGTGGTTCAGAGCGTGACCCCTGTTGCGCGACCCACACATGTCAGGATAATCAACCGAAGGTTGACGTCGGTTGTAAAGGGATCCTGACACTATGGGGAAGGGCATAGCCAAGGCGCTGACGGGGATTGAAGGCTTCGACGATCTCACACTTGGCGGGCTGCCATCGGGCCGGCCCACGCTGGTCTGCGGATCCGCAGGATGTGGCAAGACCCTGTTTGCTTCAACTTTTCTGATCAACGGTGCGAGGCTCTTCGATGAGCCGGGTGTATTTGTGACCTTTGAGGAGCGACCAGACGACATCGTCGAAAATGTCGCCTCTCTGGGTTTCGGACTGGACGAACTCGTCGCTCAAAACCGGATCTGCTTCGAGCATATCGCGATTGATCCCAGTCAACTAGCCGAAGTCGGTGATTTCGATCTCGAGGCGCTATTTCTAAGGCTTGAGCTAGCGATCGATACGGTCGGGGCGAAGCGCATCGTCCTCGACACGATTGAAAGCCTTTTTTCGGCCTTCGCCAACGAGGCCATCCTACGGGCGGAGATACGTCGATTGTTTGACTGGCTGAAGGACCGGAAGATGACTGCCGTGATCACCGCAGAACGCGGTGACGGTACGCTCACCCGGCAGGGGTTGGAAGAGTACGTGTCAGACTGCGTGATCCTGCTCGATCACCGGGTAACCAATCAGCTCTCCACGCGGCGCATGCGGATCGTCAAGTATCGCGGTACGGGCCATGGCACCAACGAGTATCCGTTCCTCATTGGTTCGGACGGGTTCAGCGTTCTTCCGATCAGTTCGCTCGAGCTCAACCATGCAGTCAGCGACGAGCGAGTGAGTTCGGGCATTCCCGATCTTGACGCCATGCTCACCGGCGGTGGCTTCCATCGTGGCAGCTCGATTCTACTCAGCGGTGTGGCAGGTTCGGGCAAGAGCTCGATCGCCGCGGCTTTTATGGACGCCGCCTGCCGGACAGGCGAACGAGCTCTCTATTTCTCGTTCGAGGAGTCAGCCGATCAAACGATGCGCAACATGAAATCGATCGGGATTGATCTCCGAAGGTGGCGTGACGCAGGTCTGCTTAAGATGCAGCCGTCAAGGCCAACCTTCTACAGTCTTGAAATGCACCTCGCTATCATGATGCGGGAGGTGGCCCGCTTCAAACCGTCCGTCGTGGCGCTTGATCCCATCTCGGCCTTTCTCGACAGCGGGGAGCAATCCGACGTCCAGTCGACGCTTCTGCGCATGATCGATTACCTGAAGTCGCATGGCATCACGGGCGTGTTCACTCATCTGGCCCATGAGCACGGCAAGGCGCAGACGGATGCCGGCTTATCGTCGCTGATGGACAGCTGGATTCTTCTGCTTAACAGGGAGGTGAATGGCGAGTTCAATCGAGAGCTTTACCTGTTGAAGGCGCGAGGCATATCTCATTCCAACCAAGTGCGTGAGTTCATTATGAGCGACCGTGGCATCCACCTCATACCGCCATATTTGGGTGAGCACGGTGCGCTGACCGGCTCTGCGCGACGTGCCGAGGAGGCCCGCGCCAGAAGAGCCGAAACGCTTCGACTGGCAGAGGTTGAAACACAGCGGCGCGAACTCGAGCAGCGCAGGCGGCGGACCCAGGCGCAGATCGACCTGCTGCAAGCCGAGCTAGCCTCCGACGAGCTGGCTGAAGAAAATCTGAAGCAGATCGAACGCACTCACCTTGACCAGACCAAGGAGGATTCGCGACTGATGGCCCAGTCCCGCCGAGTCTGAGGAGGAGCAGATATGGACGACTTAACCGCGGGCTCAAAAGGTGCCGAACCCCTCCGCCTGACCCTCTACGTGGCGGGCCAGACGCCGAAGTCCCTAGCCGCGATCCGCAATCTGAAGGCGATCTGCGCTGAGACCCTCGATGAAAACCGATACGTGATCGATGTCGTCGACCTCAGGGTGTCTCCGCATCTTGCGCGGGAGCACGGCATCGTTGCGATACCCACCCTCGTCCGCCAACTGCCGGTTCCGATCCAGAAGCTGATCGGCGATCTGTCGGATAAGGAGAAGGTGCTCGTCAGTCTGCAGATCGGCTCCGACAAATGAGCGACCTTCTAGCGAGCGACTTGAACGAAGAAGTTGCCCTCCTGCGCAACAAGCTCGCGGACGCCGAAGCCACTCTGAGAGCCATACGGGAGGGCGAAGTGGATGCACTCCTAGTCCGTGGCGGCGCCGAAGACAAGATCTTCCACCTGGGAGAAGGTAGCGAGTCGTATCGCGCCTTCATGGAAGCGATGGACCTCGGGGCAGCAGCGATCGACGAGAATGGCCGCCTGCTGTTCGTCAATTCCGGCCTCGCAAGGTTGCTCGGCGCGCAACCCGATGAAGTCGTGAATCAGGGATTCGAGGGTCGGTTTGGGGACAGTGCATCTCTACGGTTGTCCAACCTTCTTGCCGGTGCCGGATCGCAGAAGCAGTCCTGTCAGCTCACCCTTGGCGAAGGCGACAATCAGCTTTTCCTCATTGCCACCGCCACGCCGCTGCCACTTCCCTTTGGGATTGGACGTGCCATTACCTTTACTGACATCACCGATCGCCTGAAGGCTGAGGCTGCTGCTGAAAGCGAACGTATTGGGCGCGCGATCCTCGCCTCGTCGCACGAGCCTGTTATCGTCTGCGACCGAAACGGCAGCATCACGCGTGTCAATCCAGCCGTGACCGATCTCCTCGGTAGTTCGCCTGTCGGTCAAGCCTTCAGTGAGGCTTTTCAAATGACCTTTGGTCCGGCGACCGGTCTGCTGAGCGCCGCGGATTTCGTTGATGTCGCGCTCAACGGAGGCGCGATCACTCAGGCGGAATGCATTCTTATCCAGGATCGCCGGGCGCGCGACCTCATCGTGAGCGCCGTCCCTCTCAAGGCTCGCAATGGTGAGACTGGCGGATGCATCGTCACGCTGATGGACGTTTCGGAGCGAAAAGCGATTGAGCAGCGGCAACGACTGCTGATGCGCGAACTCGATCATCGCATGAAGAATATGTTGACGATGGTAACGTCGATCAGCGTGAGGACAGGTGCTTCAGCCACAAGCCTCGCTGACTTTCGGGTCAGGTTTGGTCAACGTCTTGCCGCGCTAGCAGCTACCCAAACTTTGCTGGCGACGCGGGAGTGGGCGGGCTTATCGGTTGAGGAACTGATCCGCGCTGAACTCGATCCCTACGTATCATCGGATTCCGCGCGGGTTACATTAGGGAACTGTGCGTTCGCCGTGACACGCGATGCTAGCATAGCTCTTGGATTAGTGTTTCATGAATTAGTTACAAACGCTGTAAAGTATGGCGCATTGAGCACCGATGCCGGAAATGTTTCAATTCGCGCGGAAAAAAATAGCGATGGATCAGTTAACATCATTTGGGAAGAGAAAGACGGCCCACCTGTGCAGGTCCCCAAGAAAGTGGGATTTGGTCAAACGATCATCTCTCGTGGACTAGGCAGCAGCGCAGCGCATCCAACCATCGTTAGCTTTTTGCCGTCTGGCCTAATCTGCCGTTTGACGCTGTGCAAAGAAGCGCTGAGCTAATGGGTCGTCAGCGCTTAGTGGAATTAGCCCACTTTTTCAACACGAGACCGGGCGAGATGTCGTCATTACCACCCGAACTGCACACAGTCTTTTAAACCATGCGTCATCAAGGTCGGCTTAGAGGTTCGGACTTCGAAATTGCGCCCCAAAGCGGCTGTTGCTCACTCAGCATGCAGTTTGAGCCGCAAACCGGTCAGAAGGCCCTTGGCAGGCCGATGAACAATTGGAAAGGCGCGATGTATCGACATTGCTGTGTGGTGCGCGCTTCGAGCGCTTACGGCGGGGCTTGGGAAGGGGACGTCAGTCTATCGCGATCTTCGCTGCTTCAGCCACTTTCCGCCACCTGGCAATTGACGTGCTCCCCGTTTTCCCTCCAGCCATAACTAGAGTCCGGGTTGATCATGGTGCCCGTGTCGGGCGGTTGCGGCAAGCCGCCCTGCAGGCGTCATTCCGCCGAGCCCGCCGTGCGGCCGCACAT
>JAESGM010000164.1_pt1 | contig 138362 bp, 116 predicted proteins | sample 9269721 | NCBI WGS metagenome assembly JAESGM01 (sample SAMN15720920, study PRJNA650825) | algae metagenome | isolation source: Komarekiella atlantica HA4396-MV6 and co-occurring heterotrophs from... | place: USA: Theobald House, Kauai, HI | collected 2009-07-29 | reverse complement strand
GCAACACCGCGCAGATCTCCTTCGACAATCAGGGGGTGCTCAACACCGGGCGCTATCAGGGCATCCTGTTCCTGCGTCACCACAACCTGCTCGGGATCGACGACAAGCTCATCCTCTACGGCTCGCGCTCGCAGGGCAGCATCCTCGGCAGCGGCAGCTACACGATCCCGATCTCGCCATGGGGCACACGGTTCGGCGTGAGCTATACGCGCTCGGCCTACCGCATCGTCGGCGGCCCAATCCGGGAGCTGCATCCGGAGGGCATATCGGAGAGCGGTGCGTTGACGCTGTCGCAACCGATCTTTGCGACGGATACCGTCCTGCTGCAGGCGACGGGCGCGCTCGGCCGCGGCCGCGGCCGCAGCAAGCTTCTCGATATCACGACGGTCGACACCAACTACATCCGGAGCCAGGCCGGCGCCACGCTCACCGTGAACCTGCCGAGCCTCACCCACTCGACGAGCGTGAACTGGTCACAGATCGCGCATGACGACACGCTGGCAGGCACCAGGCGGAACTACACGATCTGGACCGGTAATACCGCTTCGCTCTGGCGCATCACCGACGACATCTATGGCTCCTTCGTCGGCGCCGGCCAGTACACGACGGAGTCGCAGCTCCCTGGCGACCAGATCTACCAGATCGGCGGCCCGACCACGGTCCGCGGCTATCCGATCGGCAGCGCCTTCGGCAATTCGGGCTTCTACGGCCAGGCCGAACTGCACTATGCGCTGCCGGAGCCGCTGAAGCTCGACAGCTTCGTCTTCCTCGACCACGGCCAGACCTATCTCAACGGTGGCGCGGCGACGCGCGCCACCTCGGTCGGAGCGGGCCTGATCTGGCGGCCGCTCGAATGGGCCTCGCTCGAAGGCGGCGTCGGACGGCCGCTTCAGCGCGTCTCGGCGGCGCAGCGCGATGTCGAGCTCTATTTCCGGCTCACCTTGCGCGCGAACATCTGACTTTCTGACGAGGACCCGACCATGGCGCCCCTGCCGCTGTTCTATTCCAGCATCACCGTGCTCGATCGCAACGAGCACCGCGAGGTGCGCATCGCCCCGTCCGATAGTCCCTATCGCTTCGCGTCCACAGCCCATGTGCTGCCGGCGCTGATGGCCGAGTTCCCGGTCGCATGCCGGGACATGCCGATCCTCTTCCTCGATCAGGCCGGTACCGTCTCGCCGCTGTTCATGGTCGGCATGCGCGCCGGCGAGAGCTGCTTCGTCGATGCGGACGGGCGCTGGCGCGGCCAGCATGCACCGGCCTATCTGCGGCGCTACCCGTTCGTCGGCGGCGAGATCTCGGCGCAGCAGCAGGTCATCTGCGTCGATGGCGGCTTCGCCGGCCTGCAGGACAAGGAGGGCGAGCGCCTCTTCACCGAGGAGGGCGAGCCGTCGGAGGCCCTGCAGCGTGCCATTACCTTCGTCGGCGAATATGCCGACGCGGCCGCGAGGACGGCCGCCTTCACCGCCGAACTCAAGGCGCTCGATCTGTTCCAGACCATCAATATTGAAATCCGCTCGCCTACCGGCGCGAGCTCGAACTTCTCGGGCTTTTTGGCGGTCAGCGAGGAACGCCTCAATGCGCTGTCGGACGAGGCCTGGATCGACCTGCGCCGGAAAGGCTATCAGGTGCCGATCCATGCCCATCTGATCAGCCTGGCGAATTTCGCCCTGCTCGGCGAACGCTCATAGACACCCCCGTCTCCCATCCGCGTCGCGGCGCGTCAGCGCCAGCCGCGACGCCACAGGACAAACAGACCGCATGCGGCGAGCTGGCCGGCAACCAGCAGATAGGACCAGTCGAAGCTCGCCGTCCGGCTGGCGATGAGGGCGAAGACGAGGGGGCCGCAAAAGGAGCCGGCGAAGCCGAAGAGGTTCGCGGCGGAGGTGACGTCACCGATCAGCCCAGGCGGCGAAAGCCGCGCCAGCTCGGCCATATAGACCCCGTTCCATCCCAGGGATGTCGCTCCGATCAGAGCGACGCAGCCATAGAGGAGCCAGGGCGGTCCGGCCGCCGACCAGACGAGCAGAACGAGCGCGCCGCTCGCACCCAGCAGAAGCAGGCAGAGCAGGAGCAGGCCCCGGCGCCACCGATCCGCCACCCAGCCCAGGACGATCCGCGACAGCGTGCTGGCGGCGAGCAGGATCGCGACGAAATAGCCGGCTTCCGCGAGATCCTTGCCGCGCTGCGTCACCAGATAGGTGGCCGTGAAAGCCTGGACGCTGGCCTGGGCGATCGAAAACGAGATGCCCATGCCGGTGACGAGCGGCAATGACGGATGAGAGCGGACGACCTCCGCCGCGCGCCGCAAAGCCGAAGGCGACAGGAACATCCGCGCCCATTGCCGGTTCGCCGGCCCCTTCTCGGTATCGAGGCGCTTCTGGAACGGCTGGACCGCCAGGAGGCTGACGACGACGATGGCTGCGATCAGCCAGGCCGTGTGAGCAAAGCCCAGGCTGACCACCGCCGGAGCCACCGTGACGCCGGCGATCGCACCGCCGAGCGGAACGCCGGCCTGCCGGATCGAGAAGATCAGGTTGCGATGCCGGGGCGGCGCCGTGCGCATCAGCATCGTGCTGCCCGCCGGATTGTTCGGCGCCAGACCGAGGCCGAGCAGCAGGGCGCCGAGGAAGCCGAGCACGGCGACCGGCTGCGCCAGCAGGACCATGCCGAGGCAGATCGAGGCCAAGCCGAGCTGCAAGGTGCGGATCGGTCCGTGGTGATCGAGCATCGGCCCACCGCAGGCCAGGCACCAGCAGATCCCGAGCGAAACCGTGGCGGAGACATAGCCGATGCTTTCCGGCGGCAGGTTCCAGCGCTGTGTCAGGATCGGGCCGAGCAAAGGAACGGCTGCGGCGGCGAAGGAGCTCACGACCTGCACGAGGAGCGTCGCGCTCAGGGCGCTCCCCCACAATGGCAGCTTCAAAGCGATCTCCTCCGGGCGCCCTCGCCTGCCGTCGGCCCGCGCGCGCATCGGCAGCGCCGCGCCATCTCCGGCTTGAGCCGGTCTTCGACGAATGTGCCGGCGCGGTCGAGGTCGCGCCCGGATTGCCTGACCTGCAGGATTTGCATGCGGCCGAGTTGACCAGTTCGCTCTCGAGCGCGGAATGCCGGCGTTTCGTGCCGAGGCCGTGCGAGCGTCGCTGGCTCCGGCGCCAGAGATCGACGATTTCATTCCTGCAGCCGAGACGTCAGCATGGCACCTCATGCCGATACTGCCGTTACGGCACCATGCAGTGACGCGCAGTGTCATTCCGTCCAGGCCATGTCAAAGACCGATCGGACACTCGTCCTTCATCGCTTATGACATTGACAACATGACCATGCTGAAGAACATCAGCATCATTCATCTCGATGATGCGGTCAGCCGTGTTCGGTGTTCTGTTTCTCCCCATGTGTGAGCTCCCGCTTTGAGCCGCTCGGCCTCGTCTTCCACTCAGGGCTCGATCGTGGCGTCGGCGCTGGCGTCGTGCCGCGGTTCGTTCGTGGTCATCGGCGTCTTCTCCGGCGTCATCAACCTCTTGATGCTGTCGGGCTCGCTCTACATGCTCCAGGTCTATGACCGGGTGCTGAGCTCGCGCAGCGTCCAGACGCTGATCGGCCTGTCGCTGCTCCTGCTCGCAGCCTATGTGCTGCAGGGCTTCCTCGACGGCATCCGCGTCAGGCTGCTCGCCCGGGTCGGCGCGCGCTTCGACGAGGCGGTCTCGCCGGCCGCCTTCGCCGCGGCCCAGAAGCTGCCGCTGCTCGGCTTCAAGCCCGAGCAGGCGCTGCAACCGATCCGCGATCTCGATCAGGTTCGCGGCTTTCTGTCCTCGCTCGGGCCGACGGCACTGCTCGACATGCCGTGGCTGCCGCTCTTCCTCGCCGTCACCTTCTTCCTGCATCCCTGGCTCGGCTGGCTGGTCGTCGCCGGCGGCCTCGTCATCGTCCTCCTGACCTTCCTGACCGAACTCAAGAGCCGCAAGGCAGCCCAGGCCCAGCTGATGAGCGGGGTGGCGCGGCAGGCGATCGTCGAGGCGAGCCGGCGCAACGCCGAGGCGCTGACCGCGATGGGCATGGGCGCCAGCTTCCAGCGCAAATGGGCCGAGCTCAACCTGCGCCATGTCCAGGACTGGCTCGCCGGCTCGGACGCGGCCAGCGGCATCGGCGCCTTCGCCAAGGTCTTCCGCCTGGTGCTGCAATCGGCGGTGCTGGGCCTGGGCGCCTATCTTGCCATGCACAACGAGATCTCGGGCGGGGCGATGATCGCCGCCTCGATCATGACGTCGCGCGCCTTGGCGCCGATCGAGATCGCGGTCGCGCACTGGAAGGGTTTCGTCGCCGCCCGACAGGGTCTGAAGCGCCTGCGGCAGGTGCTCGACTCGCCGGCCTTCGCCGAAGTCGAGCGCACCAGCCTGCCGGCGCCGCGCCGCGAACTCACCGCCGACGGGCTGATCGTGGCGGCACCGGGCAAGCAGGCGCCGATCCTGCAAGGCGCCTCGCTGACGCTGAAGGCCGGCCAGGGCCTCGGCATCATCGGGCCGAGCGCGTCCGGCAAGTCAACTTTGGTCCGGGCACTGGTCGGAGTCTGGCGGCCGCTCAAGGGCGAGGTCAGGTTGGACGGGGCGGCGCTCGCCCAGTGGGAGCCGAGCGAGCTCGGCCGGCATGTCGGCTATCTCCCGCAGGATATCGAGCTGTTCGAAGGGACGGTTGCCCAGAACATCGCTCGCTTCGATCCCGATGCGAAGGACGAGGCGATCGTCGCGGCGGCGATAGCCGCCGGAGCGCATGAGCTGATCCTGCGGCTCGAACAGGGCTACGACACCCGCATCGGCGAAGCGGGCTCGAGCCTGTCGGGTGGCCAGCGCCAGCGCATCGGTCTGGCACGGGCGCTCTATGGCGAGCCGTTCCTGGTGGTACTCGACGAACCCAACTCCAATCTCGACCATGACGGCGACGAAGCGCTGACGTTGGCGATCCGCAGCATTCGCGAGCGCGGCGGCATCGTCATCGTCGTCACCCACCGCCAGACCGCGATCGCCGGCGTCGACCATGTCGCGATCATAACCGAGGGCCGCATCCAGGCGATCGGCCCGAAGGAGGAAATCCTGCAGAAGATACTGAAGCAGGGTGGTCTGTCGACCGCCCAGCGCCAGCCGGCGGTGGCGTCATGAGCGAGAGCGTCGCCGCATCGGAACATCAGGGCTTCGGCCGCTCCTTGCGCGGGCTCGCGCTCGCCGGCGGTGTCAGCATTGCTCTGTTCGCCGGCACGGTCGGGGTCTGGGCGGTGGCGACGACCCTGTCCGGCGCCGTCGTCGCCAGCGGGCAGTTCGTCGTCGACGGCAACGTCAAGAAGGTCCAGCACGCGACCGGCGGCATCGTCGGCGAACTCAGGGTGCGCGAGGGCGAGAGGGTCGAGCAGGACCAGGTGGTGATCCGGCTCGACGACACGCTGACCCGCGCCAATCTCCAGGTCGTGACCAAGCAGCTCGACGAGCTCGCCGCACGGCGCGGCCGGGTCGAAGCCGAGCGCTCGGGCAAGGATGCGATCACCATCGCTACCGAGCTCGCCACCCGCCGGCACGAGCCTGAAATCGCCGAGCTGATCGGCGCCGAGGAGAGCCTGTTCGAAGCCAGGCGCGCCGCCCGCGACGGCCAGAAGGCGCAGCTCAACCAGCGCATCGGCCAGCTTCACGACGAGATCGCCGGCCTGAAAGCCCAGCAGGCCGGCCGCGACCAGCAGGCCACCTTGATCGAGGAGGAGCTGGGCGGCGTCCGGGGGCTCTATGCCAAGAACCTGGTTTCGCTCAGCCGCAAGACCCAGCTCGAGCGCGAGGCCGCCAATCTCGAAGGGCAGCGGGGCCAGCTCATCGCGGCGCTGGCGCAGGCCGAGGGCAAGATCGCCGAGACCAAGCTGCAGATCATCCAGATCGACGCGACCTTGCGCGAGGAGGCGATGAAGGAGCTGCGCGAGATCCAGGGCAAGAGCGCCGAGCTGGTCGAACGCCGCATCGCCGCGCAGGACCAGATGAAGCGGATCGAGATCCGCAGCCCGAGCGCCGGTTTCGTGCATCAGCTCGCCGTGCACACGGTCGGCGGCGTGATCTCGCCGGCCGAGCCGGCCATGCTGATCGTCCCGGCGGAAGACAGCCTGCAGGTCGAGGCCCGGATCAACCCGCCCGACATCGACCAGATCGCGCTCGGCCAGGAGGCACGGATCAAGATCCACGCCTTCAACCAGCGCACCACGCCCGAGCTTACCGGCAAGGTCTCGCGCATCTCGGCCGACACCAGCCGCGACCAGCAAACCGGCGCGACCTTCTACACCATCCGCGTCACGCTTCCCGCCGCCGAGTTCGCCCGCCTCGGCCAGAGCCGCGTCAGTGCCGGCATGCAGGCCGAGGTGTTCGTGCGCACCGAAGACCGGACCCCATTCGAATACATCGTCAAGCCCCTCAAGGACCAGATCGCGAGGGCGTTCCGGGAACGGTGAGGAAAAGGCGTTTGGCGTGCCGAGAGATCCTGACCGCCGCCCGTTTGCGGTCAATGCCTCGTCGACAGCACTTGGCACGCTCCGTTCGGAGCACATGGCAGGACAGTTGCAAGAATAGGTCCGGTTGGCATTCTCTTGCTTGTCCGGCAATCGCCCCGTCACTCCAGCCTCAGGGATACCGATGTCCGATGCCTTTTCCTTCGAGGCCCTGAAGACCGCGGTGGCGGCCGGGGAGATTGATACCGTCATCGTCGCCATGGTCGACATGGCCGGGCAGCTGATCGGCAAGCGCTTCCATGCCGAGCATTTTGTCGTAACCGCGCATGACGAGACCCATGCCTGCAATTATTTGCTGGCAAACGACATCGACATGGAGCCGGTGCCCGGCTACGCCGCCGCCAACTGGTCGAAGGGCTATGGCGATTTCGTCCTGAAGCCGGACATGGCGACGCTGCGGCGGATCGCCTGGCTGCCCGGCACGGCGCTGATCATCGCCGATGTCCTCGACCATCACAGCCATGAGGACGTGCCGCACGCGCCGCGCGGCCTGCTGAAGAAGCAGCTGGCGCGGCTGCAGGCGATGGGCATCAAGGCCTATTTTGCTACCGAACTGGAATTCTACCTGTTCGACGAGAGCTATGAGGCGATCCACGCCAAGGGCTATCGCGAGCCGAAGACGGCCGGCTACTACATCGAGGACTACCACATCTTCCAAACCACCAAGGAAGAGCCGGTGATGCGGGCGATCCGCAACGGGTTGCACGCGAGCGGCATACCCGTCGAGAACTCCAAGGGTGAATGGGGGCCGGGCCAGGCCGAGATCAATGTCCGCTATGCCGACGCGCTCGACATGGCCGACCGGCATGTGCTGATCAAGAACGGCATCAAGGAGATCGCCCATGCCCAGGGCAAGGCCGTCACCTTCATGTCGAAATGGCGCTACGACCTCGCCGGCTCCTCCAGCCATGTCCATGCCTCGCTATGGGACGCGAAGGGAGAAAAGTCGCTCTTCGCCGACCCCAATGGCGAGCGCGGCATGTCGGAGCTCATGCGCCAGTATGTTGCGGGCCAGCTCGCCCATGCCCGCGAGATCACCTATTTCCTCGCGCCCTACATCAACTCCTACAAGCGCTTCCAGCAGGTCGGCACCTTCGCGCCGACGCGCGCCGTCTGGAGCGACGACAATCGCACGGCGGGCTTCAGGTTGTGCGGCGCCGGTAGCAAGGCCATCCGCATCGAGTGCCGGATCGGCGGCTCCGATCTGAATCCTTACCTTGCTTTCGCGGCGCTGATCGCCGCCGGCCTCTCCGGCATCGAGCAGAAGCTCGAACTGGAGCCGGCCTTCGTCGGCGACGCCTATGGCGGGGCGGAGCTGCGCCAGATTCCGAACACCCTGCGCGAGGCGACGGAAACCCTCAACGGCTCAGCGATGCTGCGGGCCGCTCTGGGCGATCACGTGGTCGACCACTACGTCCACACCGCACGCTGGGAGCAGCTCGAATACGATCGCCGCATCACCGACTGGGAACTGAGACGCGGCTTCGAACGCTATTGAGACAAAGATGAGCCCAACGATGACCGACGTGCTGCGCTGCGTTTCGCCCGTGGATGGGCGTGTCTATGCCGAGAGGAAGGTCGCGAGCGAAGCCGCGATCACAGCCGCGCTGGCTGCCGCCCGTGATGCCCAGCGCGACTGGCGCCGGGTTGAGATCGCCCGCCGCGCCGAGCTCTGCTCGGCCTTCGTCGATGCGATGCTGGCGATGAAGGACGAGATCGTTCCCGAGCTCGCCTGGCAGATGGGCCGGCCGATCCGCTACGGCGCCGGCGAATTGCGCGGCTTCGAGGAGCGCGCCCGCCATATGATCGCGATCGCCGAGAGCGCGCTCGTGCCGCTGCGACCGGAGCCAAAAGACAAGTTCGAGCGCTGGATCGCACGCGAGCCGCTCGGCTTGGTGATGGTCGTCGCGCCCTGGAATTATCCTTACCTCACCGCGGTCAACACGGTCGTGCCGGCGCTGATGGCGGGCAATGCCGTCATCCTGAAGCATGCCGCGCAGACCCTGCTGGTCGGCGAGCGCTTCCAGAAGGCGGCCGACGCCGCCGGGCTTCCGGCCGGTCTGTTCCAGCACCTTGTCCTCAGCCATGCCCAGACCGGCCGGATCATCGCGGAGCGCCAGGTCGATCAGGTCAACTTCACCGGCTCGGTCGCTGGCGGCAAGGCGATGGAGGCGGCGGCCAGCGGCACCTTCATCGGCCTCGGGCTAGAGCTCGGCGGCAAAGACCCAGCCTATGTCAGGGCCGATGCCGACCTCGCGCAGGCGGTCGAGAACCTCGTCGACGGCGCCTTCTTTAACTCCGGCCAGTCCTGCTGCGGCATCGAGCGCATCTATGTCCATCGCGACCTCTACCCGAAATTCGTCGCGGGCTTCGTCGAATTGACGAAGAGCTATGTCCTCGGCGACCCGCTCGACGACGCCACGACCTTGGGCCCGATGATGAAGGCGGAGGCTGCCGCGTTCGCTCGTGGCCAGGTCGCGGAGGCCGTGCGCGCCGGCGCCAGGGCGCTCATCGACCCCGGCCTGTTCGCGCGCGATCGCTCGGGCACGCCCTATATGGCGCCGCAGGTCGTGGTCGACGTGAACCACCAGATGGGCCTGATGCGCGAGGAGAGTTTTGCGCCGACTGTCGGCATCATGGCGGTCGCCGACGATGCTGAAGCCGTCGCACTGATGAACGACAGCCCCTATGGGCTGACCGCCTCGCTCTGGACGCAAGATGCGGATGCAGCCGCGCGCCTCGGCGCCGACATCGAGACCGGCACGGTCTTCATGAACCGCTGCGACTATCTCGACCCGGCTTTGGCCTGGACCGGCGTCAAGGACACCGGCCGCGGCGCGAGCCTGTCGCGCATCGGCTACGAGATGCTGACCCGTCCGAAATCCTTCCATCTCCGCACTGCATTCTGAACGAGGCGACCCGTGACGCTGAAGGCCAACTGGAACTACCCGACCGCGGTCCGCTTCGGGCCCGGACGCATCGGCGAGCTGGCGCAGGCCTGTCGCGCCGCCGGTATCGAGCGCCCGCTGCTCGTCACCGATTCCGGCCTGTCCGGCCTGCCGATGATCAAGGACGCGATCGCGCGGCTCAGCGCAGACGGGCTCAAGGTCACGCTGTTCGACCGCGTCCAGGCCAATCCGGTTGCGGCCAATGTCGAGGACGGGCTGAAGGTCTTTCGGGATAGCGGCAGCGACGGCGTCATCGCCTTCGGCGGCGGCTCGGCGCTGGATTGCGGCAAGGTCGTCGCCTTCATGGCCGGGCAGAGCCGGCCGGTGTGGGATTTCGAGGATATCGGCGACTGGTGGACTAGGGCCGACCCTTCCGGCATCGCCCCGATCATCGCCGTCCCGACCACGGCCGGCACCGGCTCCGAGGTCGGCCGCGCCGGCGTCATCACCGATGAAACCACCCAAACCAAGAAGGTGATCTTCCATCCGAAGATGATGCCGCAGATCGTGATCTGCGATCCCGAGCTCACCGTCGGCCTGCCGGCCAAGGTCACGGTCGGCGCCGGCATGGATGCGCTGGCGCATTGCCTCGAAGCCTATTGCGCGCCGGGCTTCCACCCGCTGGCGGACGGGATCGCGGTCGAGGGCATCCGGCTCTGCAAGGTCTTCCTGCCGCGCGCGGTTGCGGATGGCGCCGACATCGAGGCACGGGCCCAGATGATGGCCGCCGCGGCGATGGGCGCGACCGCCTTCCAGAAGGGGCTCGGCGCGATCCACGCGCTGTCGCATCCGATCGGCTCGGTGCACCATACCCATCACGGCATGACCAACGCCGTGTTCATGCCCTATGTCCTCGCCTTCAACCGCCCGGCGATCGAGGAGAAGATCGCGCGGCTCGCCGCCTATATCGGGCTGGAGCCGAGCTTCGACGCCTTCTTCGACTGGATTGTGACCTTACGCCGCCAGCTCGGCGTGCCCGATACGCTCAAGGCCTTCGGCGTGACCGGGCTCGACTATGGCAGGCTGGCGAAGATGGCGATCGTCGATCCGACCGCTGGCGGCAACCCCGTCCCGCTCACCGAAGCGGCGGCCGAGGCCTTGTTCAGGGAAGCGACCGGGTGACGGCGGAGCAAGGCTTTCGGACCTTCGCTCCGACTGCAGGCCAGTAGAGACGGATCAAGGCCCGACGAGCTGGCCACCGTCGACCACGATGCTCTGGGCGGTGACCCAGCTTGCCTTGTCCGAGGCAAGGAAGAGTACGACCTCGGCGACCTCCTCGGGCTTGCCCATCCGGCCGAAGGGGATGTTTTCCAAGGTCGACTGATAGAGCTCGGGGTTCGAGGTCCTCCGGTCCTCCCAGGTGCCGCCGGGGAATTCGATCGAACCGGGCGCGACGCAGTTCACCCGGATGCCCTTCCGCGCCAACATCTTCGCCTGGCTCGCCGTGTAGTGCATCACCGCCGCCTTGACGGCACCGTAGGGCGCCGAACGCGCCGAGGCCCGCAGGGCCGAGATCGACGAGACGTTCACGATCGACGAGCCCGGCTTCAGATGTGGGATCGCCGCATGGCTGCCGCGGACGACGGCCATCATGTCGACATTGAGCGAGGCCGCCCAGCCCTCCTCGTCATCGGAATGGCCGAAGCCGGAGGCGTTGTTGACGAGGACGTCCAGCCCGCCGAGCGCCTGCACCGCCGCAGGCACATAGGTCTTGATCGCATCCGCATCGGTGAGGTCGACGCTGGCCGCATGGGCGGTGACGCCGAGCGCCTCGATCTCCCGGCGCGTCGCCTCGAGCGGCCCCGCGCTGCGGGCGCAGATCGAAACGGAGGCGCCGCCCGCCGCGAAGCCGAGCGCGATCGAACGCCCGATGCCGCGGCTACCGCCCATCACGATGACGCGCTTGCCGGTGAAGTCCTTGGCCATGGTCATGCCTTCCTGATTGCCTGTCGGCAGCCTTATAGCATCGACCCGGCCGAGCGCTTCTCAATGCGCAGCATCATCCACCGGAGTGCCTGACGGGGGCAGCAGGGTCGTCGCCAGCGTTCGGCGCATCATGTCGCGCAGCGCATTGGCGCTGCGATAGCCGGCACTGCGCGCCGCCTCGCGCAGCGACATGCCGTCGGCCTGCAGCGTCAAGGTGTGGAGGATGCGCAGGCGCCGACGCCATTCGGCAAAGCTCAGACCGGTCTCGGCGCGAAACCGGCGGGTGAAGGTCGAACGGCTGACACCGACCTGCTCGGCCCAGCCGTCGAGATCGAGGTCGAGCGCCGGCTTCTGCACCATGTCGCGGGCGAGCTTGCGCAACCGCGGGGCCTGCGGCATCGGCAGGGCGATGTGGATTTCGGCGGCGCCGACGATCTCCTCGACGACCAGCGCCGCGAGATGACCGCCGCGACCGCCCTGATCGTAGAGCAGCGGCCCGCTCGCCAGCGCCCGCAGTGCGACATCGAGCAATTCCGACACGGCGATGACGCGGCAGCTGCGCGGCAGGGCGTCGCCAAGCACCTCGTCGGTCAGGAAGGCGGCGCGCATCTCGCAGCAGCCATAGGCCGCGAGCTCATGCGGCAGGTCGGCCGGCACGAGCAGGGCGTGGCCTGCGGGTACCGTCCAGGTCCCGGTCTCGGTGTGGAGCACGAGCAATCCGCCGGAGGCGTGCAGCAATTCGGTGCGGCGATGGCTGTGCCAGCGTGTCTTCGCGCCGCTTTGGAAGGACTGGTGCAGCACGAGCACCGGGCGCGGCGTCTCCTCGTCGAGTGGTATCCGGTTCACGGTCGGAGGCTCCGCCTGACCCGAACGCGGTGCTTTTGCCAAAACCTGCATGGAGCTGACCAAACTTGATCCGATCTCGGTCAATTCTGAACCACGCCCGCGAAAGGGGCGAAGCTATAATAGTAATGGATGGAGCTAGTTTAAAATCAATCAAAATTAGCTCGCAGCCAAGAATAATGAAGCAATAACACAAGCAATTCAAGATTGACCGGGGCAGTATATCGCATGGCTGGCGAGTTGATATCGAAGCGGGTTCCGCGCGTGAACAAGCGGAACCGTCGGATGAGGCTGCGGGATGTCTCTCTGGTTGCGATTTTCATTGCTTCCACGGCTCCGGCCATTGCTCAGCAGGCGCCCCCTGCGATCCGGCTCGACACGATCGAGGTCCAGGGCACTGGTGAGCGCGCCAACGGGCCGGTCAGCGGCTATGTCGCGACCCGCAGCGCCAGCGGATCCAAGACCGATACGCCGATCCTGGAATTGCCGCAGATGGTCAACGTCGTCACCGCCGACCAGATCAGGGCACAGGGCGCCCAGAGCGTCAGCGAGGCGCTGCGCTACACCGCTGGCGTGCGTGGCGAGGTCTATGGCGCCGCTTCGCAGTTCGACAGCTATACGCAAATCCGCGGCTTCAAGGCCGATCTCTTCCTCGACGGCATGCGCCTGCCTGATGGCGCTGCCACTACCGACTGGGCGACGTCGGTGATCGAGCCTTACGGGCTCGAGCGCATCGAGGTGCTCAAGGGCCCGTCCTCGGTGCTCTACGGCCAGAGCGGGCCGGGCGGCCTCGTCAACATGGTCAGCAAGCGTCCGCTCGCGACGCCCTTCCGCGAGGTTCAGCTCCAGACCGGCAGTTATGGCCGCCTGCAAGGTGCCTTCGACCTTTCCGGGCCGATCGATCCGCAGGGGCAGTTCCTCTATCGCCTGACCGGTCTCGGGCGGATGTCGGAGACGCAGACCGACTTCATCGACGACGACCGGCTCTTCATCGCCCCGGCTTTCACCTGGCGGCCGAGTACCGACACGACGCTGACCGTGATGGGCCAATATCTGCGCGAGCGCGACGGCAAGACCGGCTTCAGCTACCTGCCGAGCTCCGGCACGCTCTATCCAAACCGCGTCAATGGCCGCCTGCCCTGGAACCGCTACGCCGGCGAGCCCGGCTTCGGTCGCTTCGAGCGCGACCAGGGCTCGATCGGCTACGCCTTCGAGCACCGCTTCAACGACAGCCTGAGCTTCAGCCAGAACCTGCGCTACACCCAGAACGACGTCTATCTGCGCGCGCTGAACCGCAATGGCGAACTGCTCGCCGACAACCGCACGCTGAACCGCGCCGCCTTCCGGATCGACGCCGCAGCCCGCGCCTTCACCCTCGACAACCGGCTGGAAGCCAAGTTCGGCACCGGCCCGCTATCGCATACGGCTTTGATCGGCCTCGATTACCGCAACGAGACCAGCCAGTACGATGTCGGCCGCGGCCCGGCCGCCTCGATCCAGATCTTCAACCCGGTCTATGGCGCTGTCATCGCCGATCCGGGCATCAACTTCCAGCGCAAGGACGCAGAGCTGCGCCAACTCGGCTTCTACGTCCAGGACCAGATCAAGTACGATCGGTGGATCGCGACGCTCTCCGGCCGCTACGACATCGCCGACACCAAAACCCGTACACTGACGGTAATGACCAATGCGCTGGTGCGCTCGAAGACGAGTGACCGCGCCTTCAGCGGCCGCGCCGGCCTGAGCTATGTCTTCGACAACGGGCTCGCCCCCTATGTCAGCGTCTCGACCTCGTTCCAGCCGACCGCCGAGACCGACTTCTTCGGCGCTGCCTTCAAGCCGCTGACCGCGACGCAATACGAAGCCGGCATCAAGTATCAGCCGAGCTGGATGAACGCCTCGCTCACCGCGGCGGTATTCGATATCCGCCAGCAGAACACGCCGTCGGGCGACCCCAATCCGGCCCATCCTTTCGCCCGCGTCCAGCTCGGGGAGGTCTCCGTGCGCGGCTTCGACATCGAGGCGCGCGCCCAGCTCAGCGAGGGGCTAGGCCTGATCGCCTCCTATGCCTTCCTCGACCACGAGATCAGCAAAAGCTCGATCATCACCGACATCGGCAAGCGCCTGCCGGCGACACCGATGCATCAGGGCTCGCTCTGGGCCGATTACACCGTCCAGGGCGGATCGCTTGCCGGGTTTGGCTTCGGCGGCGGCATCCGCTTCGTCGGCAGCACCTATGACACTGCCAATACCGTCCGGATCCCGTCCTACACGCTGGTCGACGCCAGCCTGAGCTATGATCTCGGCAAGGCGCTGCCGGCGCTGAACGGGGCCAAGCTCTCGCTCGTCGCCAAGAACCTGTTCGACCGCTACTACGTCTCGCAATGCGGCAACGTGCCGGGCTGCACGCTCGGCTCCCGCCGCAGCGTGCTGGCGACGTTGACCTATCGCTGGTGAGACGGATGAGGCAGGCCTGCCGGAAGGGATTCGCCGCCACGGTCGCAGCGCTGGGCTTCGCGCTCGCGCTGCTCGCCACATCGCCGGCATGGGCGCAGGCGATCCGCGTCAGCGACATCGCCGGCCGCGAGGTCGTGCTGGCGCAGCCGGCCAAGCGCATCGTGCTCGGCGCCTGGGTCAGCCTCGATGCGCTCTCGCTGATCCATCCCGATCCGGTCGGTCTGCTCGCCGGCTGGGCCGAGGCCGGCGCCAATGCGATCCAGCCGACGATCCTGCGCAGCAAGTTTCCGGCGATCGACAAGGTGCCGGTGATCGGCAAGGGCTCGTTCGAGACGATCTCGATCGAGGCAGTGATCGCGCAGAAGCCCGATCTCGTGCTGCTCAGCCGCTTCGACGCCTTTCGCTTCGGCGCGGAGGCGGCTCCCGGCCTCGATCAGCTCGCCGCAGCCGGCATCCCGGTCGCGATCGTCGATTTCTTCCTCGATCCTCTCAAGAATACCGAGCCGAGCCTGCGCATCCTAGGCACATTGCTCGGGCGCGAGACCCAGGCCGAAGCCTTCCTCGCCTTCTATCGCCAGCACCTTGCGGCGATCGAGCGCAAGCTGACGGCAGCCGGCGGCGCCCCGCGTCCTGCGGTCTTCCTGCACGCCTTCGCGACGCGGCCGGAATGCTGTTTCTCGGCCGGGCCGGGCACGATCGACGGCTTCATCCGCCTCGCCGGCGGCCACAATATCGGCACCGAGAAGCTCGCGACGCCGGTCGGCCAGCTCAGCCAGGAATTCGTGCTGACGCGCAATCCGGACGTCTATGTCGCGACCGCGATCTCCGACGGCCCCGATGCCAGCAGTTTCGCGCTCGGCCCGGGTGTCGAGCCGAAGCGCGCGGCCGAGGGCTTCGCCAGGCACCTCAAGCGCAACGATCTCGCCGCGCTCGGCGCCGTATCAGGTGGCCGCGCCCATGGCCTCTGGCATCTCTTCGTGCACACGCCGGTTCATGTCGTCACCATCGAGGCGCTGGCGAAATGGACGCATCCCGCGCTCTTCGCCGGGCTCGATCCGCAGGCGACGCTCGACGAGATCAACAAGCGCTTCCTGGCCGCGCCACTGACGGGAACCTTCTGGGTCTCCTCCCAAGCAGACGGCCGGAAGCGGTGACCACAAGCCCCGGTACCGCTTGATTCAGATCAAATCCGCTTCGGCCGGCCACACAAAGCTCCGGCCAGCCTCCGCACTGGTGGGATTTCTTAATCATACCGCCTCCAAAGCGTCCGCGACCGACTCTGCATCCAGAGCGGCGATGCGTTGAGGAAAGAAGTGATGTCTGCGTCCGACGATCTCGCCCGGCGGCTCGAGTTCCTGCAATTCGACGGGCAGGCGCGGCAACAGATCCGCGCTGTCGAGAAGACGATCGTCGCGGCGCTTCCGGGCGCGCTCGATGCATTCTACGCGCAGATCAAGGCCTTTCCGGAGACCAAAGCCCTGTTCCGCAGCGAAGAGCAACTCGGCGGCGCCAAGGCGAGGCAGGCCTCGCATTGGGCGCGGATCGCCACAGGGCAGTTCGACGCGGACTATGTCGCGGCCGTCACCCGTGTCGGTGAGGTCCATGCCAGGATCGGGCTGGAGCCGCGCTGGTATATCGGCGGCTATGCGCTGCTGCTGTCGCAGCTGATCGGGAAGGTGCTTGAGGAGCACTGGCCGAAGAGCCGCTTCGGCTCCAGGCTCCCCGGCGCGGACGAGCGCGCTGCCGAGATCGCCGCGATCGTCAAGGCCTGCCTGCTCGACATGGACTATGCCATCTCGGTCTATCTCGAAGCCTCGGAAGCGGCCCGCCTGAAGGCGGAAGCCGCGGCGCGCGCCAACGAGCAGGCCAAGGCGGCGGAGCGCGAGAAGGCGATCGCCCTGATGAGCGAAGGCATGGCGGCGCTGGCGAAGGGCGATCTCACCGTCCGCATCGCCAAGGACATGCCGGCCGAATACGCTGAGGTCGGCACGCATTTCAACGACGCCATGGCTCGGCTCGGCGAGATGATCGCGACGATCAAGACGAGCTCGACCGCCATCGCCGCCTCCTCGCAGGAAATCAGCGACGGCGCCGCCGATCTGTCGGAGCGTACCGAGGAACAGGCCTCGGCCCTGGAGCAGACGGCGGCGACGACGGAGGAACTCGCCGCCTCGGTGAAGAGCTCGGCCCAGTCCTCGCGCGCCTCGACGGCGCTCGCCGACGAGGCGACAGCGGTGGCTCGCACCGGCGGGGGCATCATCAAGGAAGCGATCGCGGCCATGGCCCGGATCGAAGAGGCCTCGAAGAAGATCTCCGAGATCACCAGCGTGATCGACGGCATCGCTTTCCAGACCAACCTGCTCGCGCTCAACGCCGCGGTCGAGGCGGCGCGGGCCGGCGATGCCGGACGGGGCTTCGCCGTCGTCGCCGCCGAGGTGCGCGCCCTCGCCCAACGTTCGGCCGAGGCCGCCAAGGACATCACCGGGCTGATCGGCACCTCCGGCACCGAAGTGACCGAGGGCGTGCGGCTGGTCAGGCTCGCCGGCGACACGCTGGAACAGATCGTCGGCGCCTCCGGACGGGTTTCGGCGACGGTCGGCGAGATCGCCACCGCGGCGGGCGAGCAGGCCAGCGGCATCGAGGAGATGAGCCAGGCCGTGAGCCATATGGACGAGATCACGCAGCGGAATTCGGTGCTCGCCGAGCAGAGTGCGACCTCGGCGCGCATGCTGCTGACGCAGATCGAGCGCCTCAGCCAGCTCGTTTCTACCTTCCGCATGCAAGGCGATCACAGGCCATCCGCGATGGCGCCAGCGCAGCGCAGCCGGGCGGCATGAGCCACCAGTCCGGCCGGATCACATCCGGCCGGCGTCGACCTTGATGCTCTCGGAGGTGATCGAGGACGACTGCTCGCTCGCCAGGAACAGAGCGGCGCGCGCCACCTCCTCCGGCTCTACCCAGCGCTTCAACGCCGCCTTGTCGGTGTAGTTGACCTGGATGATCTCCTCCGCCGGCCGGTTCTCCTTGGCGGCGCGGGCGGCGATGACGCGCTGCATCAGCTCGCCGTTGACCGCGCCGGGGCAGAGCGCATTGACCCGGATGCCGTGGATGCCGGCCTCCTGCGCCACGGCCTGGGTGATGCCAATCACAGCGAACTTCGTTGCGGTATAGGCGCTGCGCATCGGATAGCCGCGCAGGCCCATCAGCGACGACATATTGATGATCGAGCCGCCGCCGCGAGCCCGCATCAGCGGCACGCAGTGCTTGATGCAGAGGATCGTGCCGCGGATGTTGATCGCCATGGTCTCGTCCCATTGGGCGATGTCGAGATCCTCGGCATTGGCGACCTGCCCGGTCACGCCGGCATTGTTGACGAGGATGTCGACGCCGCCGAAGCGCGCTGCCGTCTCCCGGGCGAGCTTGGCTGCATCGGCCTCCTGCGAGACATCGGCGGCGGTGGCATGCGCCCCTATCTCCGCCGCAGCCTTGTCGAGTGCGGCCTGGGAGCGGCCGGCGATCACCACCTGCGCACCCTCTTCGACGAACATCCTGGCGATCGCCAGGCCGATGCCGGTGCCGCCGCCGGTGACGATCGCGACCTTGCCGGAGAGGGCTGGAGCATGGGACGATTGCGATGCCATGGTGGAGCCTTCTTCTCATCGTGTCTGCGAGCTAATGTTTGATCTACAATAACTCGTTTTGCATATCAACGAACTACGCTTGACAGCAAACCGACCCCGAGCCGATTTCAGCCGCCGAGGACGTCCGGCACCGCGACGCCAAGACGACGAGCCTGGTTGCGCAGAGCCTGGAGAGTCTCCGCCGCCAATGCGCAGTTCCCGTCGAAACGTCTTCGAGCTTCGGCGGCGCGGTCGCCCGGCACACGGATCGGAGCAGCGCCCGGAGCCGGCCTCGACTGGCGGATGCGGTCGGCGAAGCCAGTGGCGACGGCCTCATAGTCTGCGATGGGCCGCATTCCCTCGATCTCGATCGCCATGACCAGGTTGGCGCTGCCATAGGGCCGCGAGAGATCGCCATAAAGCGGCTGCACCTCGCTGCCGACGCCGCCTGCGGACAGGCCGCCGGCGAGCAGATCGACCATCACGGCGAGACCAAAGCCCTTCGCTCCCGCGGCCGGCAGGAGCACGCCCTTGATCGCTTCGGCGGCATCGCGGGTCGGCAGCCCTTCGGCGGTCTGGGCCCAGCCCTCGGGAATGGGCTCGCCCTTGCTCGCCGCCAGCCGAACCTTGCCCATCGCGCCGGCGCTCATGGCGAGGTCGAGGACGATCGGCTCGCCGCCGGTCGGCACGGCGATCGCCAGCGGGTTGTTGCCGACCACCGCCTCGGCCCCGCCCGGCGCCGGCAGCATCGGACGGGTATTGGCCATGACGATGCCGATCTTGCCGGCGAGCGCTATCCTGCGGGCAAAGCGCCCGGCCGCGCCGAAATGGAAGGCGTTGCGGACGGCGACGATCGCAACGCCGTGCTCGGCGGCGCGGGCGATCGCGATCTCGCAGACGCGCTCGGCCGTGACCTGGCCGAGCCCGTTGCCAGCGTCGAGGGTCAGGCGGGAGCCCAGATCGACAACGATCTCGCCCTCGGCTGCAGGGTCGACGGAGCCTTGCGCGATCCGTTCCAGATACATCGGCAGCTGCATCAGGCCGTGCGAGGCCAAGCCCTCGATATCGGCATCGACGAGCGCCTCGGCAGTCAGGGCGGCATTGCCGGATGGGGCGCCGGCAGCCTCCAGCAGCGCGCTCGCGAAGCGCGCAAGCAGATCCGCTGGATAAGAATTGGCCGCAGACATCGTTTCTCCCGAAGATGGCGGAGCGTCGTTCTCACGGCCCATAGCATGAGGCGGAGCGCGATCACGCTCCGCCCGCACTTCCAATGCAGCACTCAGCGCACCGGCGGAGCGTATTGCAGGCCGCCCTTGGTCCAGAGCCTGTTGAGCCCGCGTTCGATGCCGAGCTTCGAGCCCGCGCCGACATTGCGCTCATAGACCTCGCCGTAATTGCCGACCTGCTTGACGATCTGCAGCGCCCAGTCCGGCTTGAGCCCCATCGACTCGCCGAGATTGCCGGTCGTGCCGAGCAGGCGCTGCACTTCGGGCGAGCCGGTGCGCTTCTGCTCCTCGGCATTGGCGGCGGTGACGCCGAGCTCCTCGGCGGCGAGCATGGCATAGAGCGACCAGCGCACGATGCTGGTCCAGGTCTCGTCGCCCTGGCGGACGACCGGGCCGAGCGGCTCCTTCGAGATCAGCTCCGGCAGGATCACGTACTCAGTGGGGTTGACCAGCTTCAGCCGATAGGCCGAGAGCGCCGAGACGTCGTTGCTGAAGACGTCGCAGCGGCCGGACTCGAAGGCCTTGGCGACCTGATCGCCGGCCTCGAAGGCGACGCCCTCGTACTTCATGTTGTTGGCGCGGAAATAGTCGGCGATGTTGAGCTCGGTGGTCGTGCCGGTCGGCACGCAGACCGAAGCGCCGTTGAGTTCCTTCGCCGTTTTGATGTTCAGCGACTTGCGGACCATGAAGCCCTGGCCGTCATAATAGCCGATGCCGACATAGCGCAGGCCCATCTGGGTGTCGCGCGACAGCGTCCAGGTCGCCTGGCGCGAGAGCATGTCGATCTCGCTGCTCTGCAGGCTGACGAAACGGTCCTTCGGGCTGAGCGGCGTATAGCGGACCTTGTTGGCATCGCCGAACACGGCGGCGGCGACCGCCCGGCAGATATCGACGTCGAAGCCGCCCCAACGTCCGGCCTCATCGGGCACCGAGAAGCCGGCGACGCCCGGGCTGACGCCGCAGATCATCTCACTGCGGCTCCGCACGGTTTCGAGCGTGCCGGCAGCAGCCGGTATGACGCAGGCGGCCATCAGGCCGGCGATCAGCGACAGGCGTGTCTTCATTCGAATACCCTTCCCCCCGAGTGCCGTATCCGACGTTTCCTCGCCGGATCCCAGGGCGATCCTGACGGCTTTCTGACGCAGGGGGCGCACACCTCTGCTGATTTCGAGATGTGAAACGCCGGGACTTCCAGCCATATCCGGGAGCGGGAGTGCCATCATCCGATCATCGACATCGGCACGGCAGACCATGCAGACATCCGCTCAGTCCAGCTTCCGTCAGCGCCTCGTCAGCGGCGCCTTCCTGGCGGGGAGCTTCGTCAAGACGCCGAGCCCGCACGCCACCGAGATCCTTGGCAATAGCGGCTTCGACTTCATCGTCGTCGACCAGGAGCACGCGCCCTTCGACCGCGGCACGACCGATGTCGTGCTGCTGGCGGCGCGGGCGGCCAGCATTGCCGGCGTGGTCCGCGTGCCGACGCTGACCAGCGACGCGATCCAGGCCTCGCTCGATTGCGGCGCGGTCGGCATCCTCGCCCCGCATGTCGCGAGCGTCGCGGATGCGCAGGCGCTGGTCGCCGCCTGCCGCTATCGCGGCGGCAAGCGCGGCTTTTCCGGCATCACCCGCGCCGGCCGCTATGGCGGCAGCAAGATGTGGGACCTCGTCGATGCGGCCGACGCCGCAGTCGCGACGATCGCCATGATCGAGGACCCGGCGGCGCTTGAGCAGATCGATGCCATCCTCGCGGTCGAGGGGCTCGACGCCGTCTTCATCGGGCGCGGCGACCTCACCGTCGCCTTCGGCGCGCCGACCCGCGATGCGCGAGAGGTCCGCGATGCCGTCGATACGATCCTCCGGGCCGCCAAGAAGGCCGGCAAGCCGGTCTGCGTGATGACCGACAATGGCGAGGAATCCGCCGGGTTCGCCGAGCGCGGCGCCAGCGCCTTCATCCTCTCCTCCGACCAGGGCTTTTTGCGCAAGGCGGCGAGTGAAACCCTGGCGCAGATGCAGACAGCCAGGAGCCGGGTTGAGAACCCCGGCGCGCGATAGGAGACATCGACCCGTGAGCTACCCCTCCAGCGATCCGCGCTCGAAGCTCGCCGCTCCTGCAGCGGCCAAGGCTGCCCCGGTCAAGGCCTATGCCGGCGCCGACTATGCCCGCTTCTACGCCGAAGAGCCGCAGCAGGCGAACGAGAGCGAGCACACCTGGCTGGCGCGCGGCCAGAACTTCATCACTGCCTATTCCGAGGTGCAGCCGGGCACCGCGCTCGCGCGTGCGGCGCAGCCGGACGAGTACTGCCTGATCCTGCCGGATAAGGAACTTGGCGCGACGGTCACGGCCGGAACCGAGATGGTCGAAGTCGCCGGTAACTCGATCGTCTTCGTGCCGCCGGGCGCGTCGCGCATCACGCTGAAGGGCGCCGGCCGCGTCATCCGCATCTTCTCCAGCGTCGCGGCCGATCTTGCGGCCGCCTGCTCCAATGCTGCCTCCTATGCGCAGCCCCATGCCAATGTCGCTCTTCTGGAACCTTGGCCGGAGCCGCGAGGCGGCTTCAGGATTCGCGCCTACAGCCTCGATGCCGGCGGCGGCGAAGGCCGCTTCGGCCGTATCTTCCGCTGCACCACGCTGATGGTGAACATGCTCGATCCGCGCTTCGGGCTGCGCGACGTCACCGCCCTCTCTCCGCACCACCATGATGATTTCGAGCAGGGCTCCCTCGTGATCGATGGCGGCTATATCCACGACATCCGCTGGCCCTGGACGCCGGACATGCGGATCTGGCGCGAGGACGAGCACGAATTGATGGCGGCGCCGTCGCTGACCGTGATCCCGCCGCCGTCTATCCACACCTCGCGCTCGGTCCTGCCCGGGCTGAACCAGATGATCGACATCTTCTCGCCGCCCCGCCTCGACTTCTCGCAGAAGCCCGGCTGGGTCATCAACGCCGCGGATTATCCGATGCCCGGCGAAACCGCTTGAGGGCTCCCGACATGACCGCCAGCACCCAGATCACCGACGCGCGCAGCCGGCAGATCGCCGATCTCCTGGTCGGCGCCGTCGACCTGCACTGCCATAGCGGCCCGGCCGCGATGCCGCGCATACTCGACCATCACGAGGCGATGCTGGACGCCGCCGCGGCCAAGTTCCGCGCCGTCGTCTACAAGGACCATTTCTATCTCGGCACCGCCCATTCGATCCTGCTCGAGAAGCTGGTGCCGGACACCGGCGTCAGATTGTTCTCCGGCATCGCGCTCAACAACGCCTCGGGTGGCTTCAACCCGCACGCGGTCGACCATGCCATCAAGCTCGGCGGCAGAATCGTCTGGATGCCGACGCTCTCGGCCAAGAACCATATCGACGTGCTCGCCTCCGGGGCGGTGAAGACCTTCCCGAAGACGGCGCAGAAGATGCTCGACCCGATCCCGCTGACGCCGTTCGGCGCCGACGGCAAGCTCACCGACGACGTCAAGCTGATCCTCGACCTGATCGCGGCCGGCGACATCATCCTCGCCGGCGGGCATCTCTCGACGCCCGAGCTCTTCGCCGTGTTCGAGGAGGCGAAGAAGCGCGGCGTCCGGAAGCTCCTGGTCAACCACCCGACCTACATGGTCAACAATTGCAGCGATGCGGAGATCCGCGACCTCGTCTCGCTCGGCGCGGTGATGGAGCACTCGATCTGCATGTTCGTCGAGGGCAAGTCGAAGAAGTTCGAGCCGCCGGAGCTGCGCCGGGTGATCGAGGTCGCCGGCGTCGAGAACACCGTGCTGTGTTCCGATCTCGGCCTCACCGGCTCGCCGCGCCCGATCGACGGCTATCGCGAGATCGTCGGCCATCTGCTCGACCTGCAGTTCACGGAAGCCGAGATCAAGCGCCTGACCGGCGGGCATGCGGCGGAGCTGCTGGGGTTGGGGGCGGCTGCCTGATAGAAGGGCAGAGGCCGGCGAGACGACCCGCTGTCGACCCGTTGCGGACATCCCCGATCGATGCTGGGATGTTCGGTACGATGAGCACTCACGCGATGGCATCCAGCGATAAGAGATTGTTCGAACACATTAGACGCGTCCTGCGCGACACATGGGACCCGATAGGACTCGGTAAGGAGCTGCCAGACGACGAGTACGACATTTATGTACCCGACCTAATCGCTTTCGTGCGTGGCTTGACGGCCTTTGAGACCGAAATCGCAGCCCATCTGTTGCGCACAGAAACCGAGATCATGTGCGTGCCTGCCGATCCCGCAAAAGCAACGCGGACAGCTCGCGCGTTGCTAGGATTGCGGGAAATGCATCAGCGCAGTCCCGATGTTCTATGCAAGCAGGCGGTGAGCCCAGAGGGCATGCATTGCCTTTGGGTGTTGCAACGTCAGGATGGTCTTTACACCTACGAGCACGCAGTTCTCCGGCATGAGAACGACGAGAATGGCGCGTGGTCATGGTGGGCAGACGCTGGTCAGGGTCCGTCAGGGCTCTTTGCCTCCGCAGAGGCGGCTGAACGCGCCGCTCGTGGATCAATCGAATGGATGCGCTGACGTCGGCTCTCGACCCAATCGCGACATTCGTAACGTCAGGCGACTCGTCAGCCACAACCGAATGGAAAACAGGAACTTGGCCCGGGCGAACCTCAGGCCAAGCTCTGTTTCGTAACGTTTCAGCTCAATCCAGCGAGATCGCCGCGGCGCGGACGACATCCGCCCATTTCGCCACTTCCTGCGTCTGCGCATTGCGCACCGCAGCGGCATCGCCGCTGAGCGAGCGCACGCCGATCGTCGCGAGCTTCTCGCGGCCCTCGGCGCTCTCGACATAGGCCCGCGTGATCGCCGCGATCCGCGTCACGATCGGCTCGGGCAGTCCCTTCGGCCCGACCATCGCGAACCAGCCGGTCGCGTTGACGCCCGGCAGGCCACCCTCGGACAAGGTCGGCACGTCAGGCAATTGCGGGGCGCGCTGGTCGCTGGTGACAGCGAGCGCACGGATCGCACCGCTTTTGACATGCGGGATATAGGCTGGGATGAAGTCGATCGCGACATTGACCGTCCCCGCCAGCAGATCGGTCGAGAGCGGGGCCGAGCCGCGATAGGGCACATGCGTCATCTGGAAGCCGGCCTTGTGCTGGATCAGCTCGCCGGTGACATGCCCCATCAGCCCGAAACCGGGGCTGCCGAAGGTCAGCTTGCCGGGATTGGCCTTGCCGTAGGCGACGAGCTCGGCAAAGGACTTGACCGGCAGCGAGGGATGCACCGCGACGATGCCCTGGACGTCGCCGAGCAGCGCAACCGGCGAGAAATCGGCGAGCGGATCGAAGGCCAGCTTCTTGTAGAGCAGCCTGTTGGTGGCGAGCGGCCCGGACGAGGAGAACAGCAGGGTGTAGCCGTCCGCAGCCGCCCGGACGACGCCGGTCGCGGCGATATTGCCGCCAGCGCCGGTCTTGTTCTCGACGACAAAACCCTGGCCGAGCTCGCTTCGCAGCCTCTCGGCCAGCAGGCGAGCAACCACGTCGGTCGAGGCCCCCGCCGGGAACGGCACGACGATGGTGACGGGGCGGCTCGGCCAGGTGTCGGCAAAGGCCCGGTCCTGAGCGGCCAGCGCACCGGCGCCCGCCATGGACGCCATGAAGCCACGACGTGAGATCGGCCGCATCATTGAGGTTTCCTCCGGACAAAGTTGCTTTGAAGCTGTTGTCCGGACACTAGGCACGGGCCGCACGCCTCCCCTTGGGAAAGCGCCGCTATTTCTCGCCTTGAAACGCAACGCCCATGGATTGCGAGAGCGCCTCCAGCTGCGCCTCGATATTGGCCGCTGCCTTCTTCAGCGGATGGATGATTTTTGCCTTGTCCTCGGGGTTGGGCACCGCGGCGCGGAAGAAGGTGACGCCGAAGGTGGCGAGCACGCGCTCGCCGAGCTTGATCGGCACCGCGATCGTCGCCGAGTTCTTCGGCTCGGCGGCAGGATCGCGCTCGGTATAGCCGCGCCTGCGTGCCTGCTCGATCATGCCTTCGACATCCTCGTCGCTGAGGCTGTTGTTCTCAGGCTCGGCCGAGGCGCGCATCGCAGCGCGCAGCACCTCTCGTTCCTCGTCGGGGCAGAAGGCGAGATAGGCCCGTCCGAGCGCCCGACCGCCGAGGTTGAGCCGGTAGCCGAGCGTCGCATGGAAAGGCGAGATCGGGCTGTCGGGGATGGTCGAGAAGCGCACGACCACGGCGTCATAGTCGAGCAGGCAGACGGCGCAGGGCCATTTGATCTGGCGCGTCAGCGCCGTCGCCCAGGGCCGCGCCGCTTCGATCACCATCGGCGCGCCGTGGAAGCCCGAGCTCAGATGCGCCACCTGCGAGGTCACGAGATAGCCGCGCATGCGCTCGTCGCGGACGACATAGCCGGCTTCGATCAGGGTCTCGAGCAGGCGCACGATCGTCGGCTTCGGCATGCCGGTGCGGCGATGCAGTTCGCCGACGGTCGCGACGCTGCAGCGATTGACCTCAGTCAGCAGCCGCAGCGCCTTGAGAACGGACTGGACGGGCGCAAAGGAAAACACGCGGCGGATCCGGCAAAGCGAGCACGAACCGCTGTTCTAGATGAGAACTCGTCGAACTGGATAGCTTTTCGCGCGCCCTATTCCGGCATGGTCAGAACGACCTTGCCGACCTGGTCGCCCGCATCCATCAGCGCATGCGCATCGCGGACATCGCGCCAGTCGAAGCTGGCGCAGATATGGCTGCGGATCGCGCCGTTCTCCAGCAGCGGCCAGATCTGCGCCACCAGCTTGGCGGCGATCCGGCCCTTATAGGCGGCATCGCGCGGCCGCAGCGTCGATCCGGTCAGGGTCAGCCGGCGGCGGACGATGTTGCGGACATTGACCTCGGCCATCTGGCCGAGATGGCTGGCGATCAGCACGACGCGGCCATCCGGCGCGAGCAGCTGCAGCTGCTTTTCGGTATAGGGGCCGGCCTGCGCGTCGAGGACGACATCGACCTTCTCCTTGCCGATCGCCGCCTCGATCTCGCCCACCCAGTCGGCTCGGTAATCGACGGCGAGATCGGCGCCGATCTCCAGGCAGACCGCGCGCTTCTCAGGCGTCCCGGCGGTGGCGATTACCCGGGCGCCGCGCAAGTGCTTGGCGATCTGGATCGCGGCCATGCCGACGCCGCTGGTGCCGCCCTGAACCAGCAAGGTCTCGCCGTCAGCCAGCCGGCCGAGCCAGACGACATTGTTCCAGGCGGTGAAGAACACCTCGGGCAGCGCCGCCGCCTGCGCAAAGGAGAAGCCCTTCGGCAGAGGCATGCATTGCAGGGCCGGCACCGCGCAGAACTCGGCATAGCCGCCGCCATTGGCGAGCGCGCAAACGGCATCGCCGACCTTCGGCCAGGTGACCTCCGTGCCGACAGCCTCGACCACGCCCGAGACGTCGAGCCCGGGCAGGTCGGTGGCGCCGGGCGGCGGCGGATAGAGCCCGCGCCGCTGCTGGATGTCGGGCCGGTTCACGCCGGCCGCCCGCACGCGGATCAGCACGTCGCCGGTACCAAGCGTCGGCAGCGGGCGGTCGCAGAAGGCGAGGACCTCGGGGCCGCCCGGCCTGGTGATCTCGATCGCTTGCATCAGTCGGTCTCGTTGTTCTTTGAAGGACGGAGCGAACGGATGATCTCCGGCATTCGCTCGCGGGCAGAACTCATCAGGCGCTCATAGATCGAGTTGCCGTTGGCATCGATCGCAACGATCACCGGTCCGAAGCCGTTGAGCCGCAGCCGGTTCAGCCGGAACTGCATGATCAGGTCGCGCCAGGCGCAATCGGTCACGGCCTCGACGCCCTCGCTCAGCAGGGCTGAGGCGCCGCCGACGAAGGAGAAGTAGACACAGCCGACCTCGCGCATCGCCTCGACGCTGTCCTGCGAGAGCCCGCCCTTGCCGCCGGTCGCGGTGAGGCCAAGGCCCCGGATCAGCGTCGGCATCAGATGGTTGAAGCGGCTGGAGGTGGTCGGGTTGACGTAATGGACCGTACCGGGTTGGCCGCCGTCGTCCTCATAGCTCACGCCCATATGGAAGAAGGTGCCGTTGCGCAGTGAGAGCGGCAATTCGTGGCCGGCCTCGACCTCCGCGACCATGCGCTTCTGCGTGGGCATGCCGACCGTCGCGACCGCATCGCCATCGAGCAGCACGACGTCGCCGACCTTGAGCGCGCGTGCCGCCTCAGGCGTCATCGGCAAGGTCAGACGGATGGGAGACGGGCTCGTCATTCGATCCGCTCCACCACGCCGGAATTGTAGATCCGCGCCCGCGTCCGCCGGTTGATCCAACAGTTGAAGGAGACAGCCACCGGGGTGAAGCCGTGGCCGGAGGCGTATTCGACATGGACGCCGAAGGTCGTGGTCGAGCCGCCGACGCCCATCGGGCCAAAGCCCATCTGGTTGACCGCGCGGGTCAGGCGCTCCTCCATCGCGGCGACCATCGCCTCGGGATTGCGCTCGCCGAAGGGGCGCAGGGTCGCGTCCTTGGAGAGCTTGGCGGCATGATCGAAAGTGCCGCCGATGCCGACCCCGATCACCACCGGCGGGCAATGCTGGCCGCCAGCCCTGAGCACGATCTCAAGGATGCAGCGCTCGATCTCGTCGAGGCTCGGGCTGACCAGGATCTCCACCGCGGCCCAGCGGCCGCCGCCGAGTGCCTTGGGGGCGCAGGTAATGTCGAGATAGTCGCCCTCGCCGACGAGGTCCCAGGAGACCAACGGCATGTCCTTGCCGTGAAAGCTGCGTTCATTGGTCAGCGGGTTGGTAACGAAGCGCAGGAGCGGCGGCTGGATCGTCCGGGTGAGATCGGCGAAGCCGTCGACGATGGCCTGGCGGATATCGCCCTCCATCCGCGCGCCGGAGCCGATCTTGATGCTGTAGCTCGGCACGCCTGCGTCCGAGCAGAGGAACTTGCCGGTGGTCTCGGCCCGCTCGGCGCTGTCCAGCATGAAGGCGAGCGTCTGGCGCGCCTGCGGCTCGGTCTCGCTCGCCAGCGCCTTGCGGAACTCGGCCTTGGAGGTCTCAGGGATGCGGCGCAGCGACCAATCATAGAGATTGGCGGTGACCTCCTTGACCAGCTCGTAGGTGATTGCCATGCGCCCCGTCCGTTCGACGGCCTGAAACTAGTCGAATGACAGAAGCCGGCTGGGCGCCCGCACCGCGTTTCGCGAGGTGAAATCAAGACGGCGCCTCTCCTCGCTTCCCGACCTCGGTCTATTGACGAGATCAGCGAGAAACGCGCCCAAGAACAGGACGAGCGATCATGAGCCATGTCGACATCACCGGCTTCGACCTGACGATCGAGGAGATCGTCCGCATTGCCAGGGAGAAGGCACGGGTCACCGTCACGCCGGAGGCGACCGCGCGGATGAAGGCCGCCCGCGCCATCATCGACGAGGCCGTGGCGCGCGGCGACAAGGTCTATGGCGTGACCACCAGCGTCGGCGCCAAGACAGGCGTCCCGCTCGCTCCGGAGCGCATCGGCGAGTTCAACCGCCGCCTGCTGCTCACCCACAACGTCGCGCATGGCCCCCTCGCCTCGCCCGAGGCGGCCCGAGCGATGATGCTCGTCCTGCTCAATTCCATGGCTAGCGGACGCCTCGGCGTACGCCCTCTCCTGGCCAAGCGGCTCACAGAAGCGCTCAACAGCGACAGGCGGATCGAGGTGCATGTCTGGGGCTCGATGGGCCAGAGCGACATGGCGCCGATCACTGACCTGGCGCTCGCGCTCTATGGCGATCTCGATCTGCAGGCAGGCGAAGCGCTGGCGATGCTGAACTCCAGCGCCCTCGCCCTCGGCATTTCGGCGCTGGCCATGGCCGATCTGCGGCACAGCCTCGACCTCTGGAGCCTGATCGCCGCGCTCAGCATGGAGGGCTTTGCCGCCAACCCCTCGATCGTTTCGGAAGCCGCTTTGCGCTCGCGCCCCTTCGCCGGGCTGGAGCGGCATGGCCGGCGGATCAGACGCTATCTCGACGGCAGCTATCTCTTCGCCACGGGCGGCCCGCGTCACCTGCAGGACCCGCTTAGCTTCCGCTCGCTGCCGCTCCTGCACGGCACGGCCGCCGACAGCCTGGATTTCGCCTGGCGCCAGATCGAGACCGAGTTCCGGTCGAGCCAGAACAACCCGATCGTCTCGCTGGAGGAGCGCTCGCTGGTCTCGGTCGCCAATTTCGACACGGTCTCGCTGTCGATGGCGCTCGACATCGCCCGCCTCGCCTTCGCGCCGGTCGTCACCGGCTCGGCCGAGCGCGTCGCCAAGCAGGTCGATTCCTTTTGGTCGGGCCTGACGGTCGGGCTGATCGAGGAGGACGGCGTCGGCCTGCCCGGCTTCAACGGCCTCGCCCAGTTCCACAAGGCGATCACCTCGGAGGCGCGGCTGGCGACGGCTCCCGTCGTTCAGGAGCTCGCCAGCTCCAGCCATTCCAACGGCAATCTCGACCGCGCCGGCATGGCGACCTTCGCGGCGCGCAAGACGCTGGAGGTGGCGGAGCTGTGCAAATCGATCGCCGGGATCGAGCTGATGGTCGCAGCGCAGGCGGTCCAGAGCCGCAAGGCGACGCCGCTCGGCGCGGTCACCGGCCAGCTCTTCGCACTGGTGCGCGAGGCGGTTCCGTTCGCTGCTGCCGGTGACCGGGTGCCGCATCTCGATCCGCTGCTGCGGCATGTCGAAGCCCGGCGCAGCGAAATCGAAGCGCTGATCGGCGCAAATGACTGAGTCTCACGCACCCGCAGCGTAGCCGGCACGGTCGAGCGCGTTGACCGCGCGGACCTCGCCTGACGGCCCGCCGCTCGTGCCCAGGCGTCGATGCAGGCGGACCCGGCGCGGCTCGCCCGGCGCGAGATGGAACCAGCTCCGCTCCGGCCGCCAGCCGGGATCGACGATCTCGACTGATTGCGCCAAACGTTGGGTCGAGAGAACGAGGCTCCACTCGTCGCCCTTGCGCTCCAGCTGCGCGACGAGCCCGCACTGATGGCGCTCATGGCCGCGCCCGAGCGGGAAGTGGAAGGCCTCGGCCAGCACCGCGCCGCTCGCTGCATCGCGCAATACGGCCGAGGTCACGTCATGACCGGGCGGGCCGAAGCGATAGGCATAGGCGATGTCGAAGAAGCGGCCGATCAGATCGAAGGCCGAGAGGGTCGTCGCCGAATGCGAGGCGAGTACAACCTCGCGCTTCGCCTGGACCACGGCGATCTCGCCAGCCCGCCAGCAGCTCAGCTCGACAATCGCAGTTAGCGGCTCCGGCCGCTCGTTCAGGACATGCAGGCCGAGCCCGTTGACGCCCTCGTCGGTCAGCGCGAGCTGGACAGGACGGAAGGCGCGGGAGAGACCGTGCCAGGCTGATTTCGGCTCGCCATCGCTCGCGATCACGCCCCAGCCGGCGCCGGCTTGCAGATCCTGCAGCAGCCAGACCAGCGCGCCTGATGTTGGCGAAGCCGGCCGGCGCCATTCGGCGAAAGTCTCCTCCATCACCTCGGCGACGACCGCACGCGACAGGGCGAAATAGCGATCGGGGTCCTCGCGTCGCAAACGCGCCGGCTCGAGCCCGTAGAGCCGTTCGAGATAGTGATCGCGCACATCCTCGAAATCCCAGGAGGCGCCGGCATCGCGCGGCACGGCGCGCTTCCAGTCGGGATGATGCGTGATCGCCGGCGGCTTGCCGGAGCGCAGCGAAGACTCCTCCGGCACATTGGCGAAGGCGAGGCTCTCGGCGGCGAAGCGCACCTTGGCGCGGCGGGCATCGTCCAGGCCGCGCATATAGGCGCCAACGCCGTAATAATGCGTCACGCCCTTGTCGGCGACGAAGGGCAGCGGCCCACCTGAGGGCGAGTTCGGCACATAAGCGATGTCCGGGCGAAGGCGAGCGACCGCCTCCGGCAGGACCTCGTCGAAGACCGGGCCGGACCAGGCCTCAGGCGGCGCGCCCAGCATCGCCGATTGCTGGAAGACCTCGCTACCGCCGCAGAGTACGGCAAGGCTCGGCGAGCTCTGAGTCCGCCCGAGTAGCGCCTCGACCTCCGCTGCGATCGCGGCGCGGAAGCCAGCATCGCCCTGCGGATAGTCGAAATTGGCCAGCATGATCTCCTGCCAGACCATGATGCCAAGCTCGTCGCAGAGCGCGAAGAAGGCATCGTCCTCATAGGTCATCACGCCGGGCAGGCGGATCATGTTCATGCCCGCTTCGCGCGCCAGCCGCAGCCAGGGCTCGTAGGTCTCGCGACCGCCGGCCAGCGTGGTGACGTCGGCATTGCTCCAGCAGGCGCCGCGGCAGAACACCGGAACGCCATTGACGATCAGGCCAAAGCCCTCGCCGTCATCGCCGCGATCGACTTCGAGTGAGCGGAAGCCAACGCAGCCGAGTTCGATGGTCTCGCCATCGAGCGTCAGGGTGAGGTCGTGCAGCGCCGGCTCGCCATGGGTATGCGGGAACCAGGGCGCGATACCAGGCAGGGATAATGTGCCGGCTAATCGACCCTGAGCATCCGAGTGCAAAGTTGCCTCACCGCCAGCACACCGCATGATGGCGCGCCCTGGTAGCGACGCGTTCGAGGCGAACCTCACGCTAAGCACAACAGTACCGGCCTGCCCGTCATAGCTTGTGCGCAGATCGACGGCTTCGATCTGCGCAGCACCCGCCTCGCTCTCGATCCGCAGCACCGGACGATACGGCCCGGTCGGCAGGCCGGGCGGGCACCAGCCCGGCATCGAGCCGAGCGCGCTGGTGCGGAACCAGCGCAGGCCATTGGGCTGGATCATCGCCGGGCGCCAGCGCGAACGGCGCGGCGCAGCGGCAAGCTTCGGCGCCAGCGCGCGGAAACACAGCGCGATATCGGCTCCGGCAGGGCAATCGACGGCGAACTCGGTGCTCGCGAACATCGAGGTGCTATCGGCCTGCTTGACGCCACCGACCCAGATCTCCGAGACAGTCGCTAGCCCCTCGAAGCGCAGGCGTCCGTTCAGAGTTTCCGTCAATCGCGTGCGATACCAGTGATCCTGCTGGCCGATCGCGTTGGCACTGATGTCGTCGAGCCGGCCGAGCGTGCGCAGCGTTCCGGCCACAGTGCCGGGCACCGCAGCCTTCTGCCAGTCGCCGTCCTCCGGCAGATCGGCCGGTGTCGCAGCGGCATCGGCTGCCGTCGCCAGCCAGGACCAGTCCGTGAGCGGCAGGGCCCGTTCCCGGCTACGCGCGACGATGCGGGCCATGGCTCAGCCTGGGAAGCGCTGCCCGAGCGCCTCGCTGACCTGGTCGTGCTCGGCGATGAGGCCGGCGAGCGTCGCGTCGAAGCGCTCGAAACGCTTCTGCTTCATCGCCCTGGCGAGATGGAACTGCGCTACTTTGGCGCCCTCGGCAATGCGCAGGGAGCCATCGCGGGCGGGGTCAAGCCCGTCGACGTTCTGGCCGAGCCAGGACAAATGGCTGGCGAGCAGCTCGAAATTGGCGCCGAGCTGGCGCAGCGTGTTGAAGGCGTAATGATGGAAGGCCGCGCCCGGCCGCTCGGCCAGCGCCTCGGCCTGTGCGGTCGCGACGACGCGGAAGGCCGCGACCGGATTCTCGGTCGGCCGGCGCGCGACATGGCGAGCGAGCAGCTTCAGCGCGGTTGCGCTTAGGGCCGCCTCATCGGGCCGGCGTTGCGGCAGGCGCACCATCTCGGCATAGGGGAAGAGCGTGTCCTCGCGCATCTGCCCCGGCAGCAACCGGAACAAGCCGTCGAAATCCTCGCCTTCGGCGCGATGCAGGCCGTCATTGTGGAAATAGTCGAGCTCGCGGGCAGCGCGGTCGAGCCGGTTCACCGCGATCGTCGTCTTGCCGTGGCTGTCGCGATAGGAGACGCCGCGGGTGTCGGGCATGTAGAAGGAATCGAGTTCGAGCAGGACCAGCCGGCCGAGCCCGATCTGCTGCTCGATATGGCCGATGAGGTCGTCATAGAGCGCAAGCTCGGTCACCTTGAGGCCGTAGAGCGCTTCGAGATCATCGAGCGGCGGCTTGAAGAAGGTGAACTGGTCGCCCTCGAAGTCCTGGGTGACGGTGAAACCGAAGGCGGCCGCCGGCTCCAGGCCGAGCGCATGCAGGATCTCGATCCAGAGATCGGCATAGCAATTGGTCTGCGGCCAGTGCCGCTCGCCGGCATGCATCGCATGCCTGTCATAGGCAAGCGGATCGACCGGCAGGAGCCGGCCCGCCAGACCGGCGGGCGCGGCGATCTTTTGCTGGGCCGTCATCGTGCTCACGGCCAGAGCACGTTGCGGACCGAAGCCGGCCAGCGCTCGACGTCGTAGCCATGGTGCTTGAACAGAGCGAGCGCGACCCGTTCCATGCCGAAGCCGACGCAGGCGGTGTGCGCGGTCTCGCCGGCTGCGGTCTCGATGCCCCAGGTCGTGCCGAAATGGTCCTGATGGTAGTTGAAGGAGAGGCAGGCGGTTGGCTTCTCCTCGCTCTCGATCGGGATCAGGAGCTCGAACTTCAGGCGCTGGTCACGCTGGTTGTTGGCGAGCATGCGCCCGGCGCGGCCGAAGAACGGATCGTTGGCGACGTCGAGATTGAGCGGCACACCGAGCGAGGCCATCATCTCCTGGCCGCGGTCGAGCCAGGTCGCACGGAACTCCGTGACCTGCTCGGGCGTGCCGAAGCGGACATATTCGCGCATCCGGAAGAGCTGCATCCGGGCCGGATCCTTCGAGGGCTCGTGCCGGAAGCAATAGGATTGCAGATCGAACAGTGCGCCTTCCGCCTTGAGCGGGCCGCGCTTGGCAACGACCGGATAAAGCGGGTAGCAGGCGGCCGGGGTCAGCACGACCTCGGTCGAGATCTGTCCGTCGGTCCAGTCGACCCCATCAGCCACATTATGCAGCAATTGGGCATGGGCACGCTCGTCGCCGGCGAAGGAATGCACGGTGCCGGCAAGCTGCGGGAAGCTCTTGAGATAGCCACTCTTCTCGAAATGCTTGCGGCTCATCGCCGGCGGGAAGCGGACGATCTCGGCGCCGTCCTGGCCGCCATGGCGGGTGATCAGGTCGTCGAAGCGGGCGATGACCTCCTCGAACAGGCCGCTGCGGCCATAAAGGCCGTCGACACCGGTGTCGATCAGCAGGCCGCTATCGATCAGTTCCGCGAGGAAGCCCTGCGGCTGGGGGCAGTTCTGGCACATGCGATCACCTGGAGAGGCTGGGGTCGTGCTTGTAGACCGCCAGCAGGTTGGAGGTGTTGCCGAGGATTCGGTCGTTGTTGATCATGATCGGCGCCGAGAGCGCATCGCGCATCAGGCGCGCCAGGCTCGCCGGGCTGTCATTGCGATAGCCCTGGATGCCGCAGATCAGGAACGCCTGCATCACGATCTCGCCGACGCTCTGCGAGGCCACGACCTTGATGCTGTTCATCGCCACGACGAAGCCCATCGAGGAGAGCTCGTCGGCATCGCCGCGGGCGCGCTCATAGCGGTCGAGCCCGGCGACAACCAGCGCCTTGAACTGCTGCAGGCGGGCGAGCAATTCGGCCAGGCGCAGCGCGCTCGGCGGGGTCGAACCCGGGCGCTTGCGCGCCTCGCTACGCACGAAACCCTCGGCGCGGGCGACGGCCTCGGCCGCGATGCCGTACCAGACCGAGGCCCAAAGCAGATGCGCGTTGGGCAGCATCGACAGCGCCGCGATCTCGGCGAAGGAGACCGGGATGATCTGCTCGGCCGGGGCGCGTCCCGAGAAGGTGAAGTTGTCGGAACAGGTGCCGCGCATGCCCATCGTGTCCCAGGCGGCGCTGCGCTCCAGCGTGTACTGGTCCTTGGTCAGGACGGACATGACCTGGTCGGAAGGCGGGGCCTCGGGCGTGCGCCTGGAGGTGATCAGGATGGCATCGGCCTGCGCGCCGTAGGAGATCAGGCAGCCTTCCTTGTCCAAGGTGAAGTCGTCGCCCTCGCGCACCACGCCGCAGATCGACGAACGCAGATCGCCGCCGACGCCGCCGCCTTCGGTCGTGGCCGAGGCGAGCAGCAACTGCTCGCGGGCGATGCGCGCCATGAAGGAGGCATGCCAGGGATCGTCATTGCAATGCACGACCAGGCTCGACGCCTTGATCTGGTGCATCGCGTAGATCATGCCGGTCGAGGCGCAGGCCTGGGCCAGCACCGAGCAGATCTCGGCGATGGTCGCATGGCTCGCTTCCTCGCCGCCATGGGCGGCCGGGATCATGATCCCGAGCAGGCGCTCGCGCTTCAGGGCCTCGAAGGCCTCATGCGGAAAGCGCGACTTGGCATCGACGTCGCCGGCGTGCTCGGCCGCGACCTTGGCGATCTTGCGCGCCTTGGCGATCATCGCCTTCTGCGCCTCGGCGTTGGCGCCGGGCGTATCCGAGGTGAGCTGGTAGCCGGCTTCGGCCAGGCGGGCGAGCGTCGTCATCAGACGTGCTCGCTCTGGATGGTGCGGATCGCGCTCTCGATCGCCGCGATCGAAGCGAAATTGCGCCGGTTCATCATGTTGTCGGGGAATTCGACCTCGAAGGCCTCTTCGAGCGCCATCATCAGCTCGACCGTGCCGAAGGAGGTGAGGCCGGCATTGTAGAGATCGGCCTCGTCGGCGAGGGTAGCGACGTCGACCGGCAGCTTGCCGGTGGTTTTGAGGATTTCGCGGATCCTGGTCTTCATCTCTCGTCCTGCCCTGTCTGGTTGAGCGGCGCGGCCTCGCAGCCCGTCTTGGCCCGCCCTCGGCGCGGTGGCGCACGCTCGCGCTGGGCGCTCGCAACAGCCATCGTTATGCTTCGGTCGGTTGATTTGACGCCGTGTTGTTCGTTGCGTCAGGCCTAACGCATAAAATTTAAAGTTACCTTGCGACCGCCGCAGAATGACTGACGTATGCGTTCGGCGAGCAGGCGTCTGACGATGTGGTAAACGGTAGATTGCCGCGAATACTCAATTTTGAGCGAATTTATCCTGCCGCCGCGGCGGGGTAATTCGTGGCCATCGTCCGCGGAGGCGCCGGCGCGGGCTCGGCGCCCGGATCGCCGTCGCTCGACCCCGTCATGAACCAGAGCAGTGCGGCCGTCTTGATCGAGTAGACGGAGTCGCTGACGATCATCAGCAGGCAGATATAGGTCGCGACGCAGACCTTGAAGCGCCAGGCCCGGGGCGAGCGCTCCGGCGCGAAGATGAACAGGCTCCAGAAGCCGATGACGCCGAGTAGCCCGATCTGGTTCAGCGAATAGGCATAGCCGGAATCCGACAGGAAGGGTTTGTCCGGCGACAGGCCGAAGACCGCAGCAGGCGAGAGCGAGGTGATCAGCCGCGCCGTCCAGAGCATGCGGCCGGTGAAGTTGTTCTCCCAGTTCACCTCGGCGCTGATGAAACCGTAGAAGGCGAAGCCGATCAGCAGAACGAAGGGCGCAGCCAGCCAGACGAAGCGCGGCGTGATCGGCGCCGCGAAATAGGCGACGGTCGCAACGATGCAGACATTGGCGCCGAAGCGGGAATCGCTGAGCACGATCGCGGTCATGCCCGCCGCCATAGTCAGCCAGCGTTTCGCCATCTGCGGGCGGTTGAGCGCCCAGATATAGAGGATCGCGCCAAAATTACCGGTCGAGATCGGCTCGAGGAAGACCGAGGAGGCGCGGTGCGGCCCGAGGAAGGGCAACAAGGTGCGCGAATCCGGGCGCAGGCCGCTGGCGAAGAGCGCGCCGGTCTGGGCGCTGACGTCGCTTGGCGCCACGGTGCCGCGCGCGACATAGTATTTGATGATGTTGAAATAGCTCACATAGACGTCGAGCGCGAGGAACTCGAACAGGCCGAAGGCGACGACGATGATGCCGCAGAGCAGGGCGGCGCGATCGGCCAGACGCGGGTCGTTGCAGCTCTTGCCGAGCAGATAGAAGGCTACCGGGATCAGGAAGTCGCGCACCGCCTTGGGATCGATCAGCGGGCGCATCGCCATCAGCATGGCGGCGTAGGAGAGGAAGATCGCCAGCAGCAGATAGGGCGCGGCATTGCGGCCGAGGCCGAGATAGAGCGCGGTCGCGACCAGCACCACCTCGCAGCCCATCACCATTGTGTCGTTGATGCCCATCACATTGGTGTTGATGAAGCACAGCGCCATGTTGAAGGTCAGTGCACCGATCAGCAGCGCGATCGGCAAAGTCGGCATCGGGCGGGCCGGATCGAGGCCATCGGCCATCGCCGCCTGCCCGCTCACGCGGCCGCCTGCGCCGGGCGACGCAGCCAGCGCGACGCCAGGCCGCGCGGGCCGGCTCCCCCATCCTCGGGGACGACGAGGGCGACGATGTGCTCGCCGACCGGATCGATCGCCGCCGCCTGGTCGACGAGGCTGCGCGGGGTTTCGCCGGTGAGGGACGAAGCGAGCACGATCGCGTCCGGACGCGCGCCGGCTTTGCCGTCCGACGGCGAGGTGCGCCGCATGATGATGAAGTTGCGCCGCCGGCCGGGCCTGGCTGTGGCCGTCGCAGGCGGTTCGATGCGACGGATGTTCATGTCGCGGCCGGAGCCGTCCTGGCAGAGCAGAACGCTCTCGCCATGCGCCGCCAGGCTGTTGGCGAGATGCTCGGCGAGCGCCTTCTGCGTGGCGTCGTCGACCGAGCCGGCGATCATCACCGAAGCCGGCAGGTGCGGGCCAAGTGTCTTCTGCAACAGGCGCGTTACCGGCACGAGCGCGTCCTCGCGCTGGGCAGCGGCTGCCGGCAGCGAGATCACGGTGCCGACGCCGATCGCCAGGCCGGCGGCCTCCGGCGTCAGCGGCTTCAACCGCTCGGGTACGATCCGGGATGTGGGCAGCCATTCCAGCAAGTAGGCGAGGCCCAGCCCGGCGCAGGCGCCAAAGAGCAAGGCTGCGGCGAGCACGAGCGGAGCCGGCGGCTTGGTCGGGTTCGCCGGCGCCACCGCCTCGGAGAGCATGCGCGAATTGTTGGTCTCGATCCGCTTCTGCTGCTCCAGTTCCTTGGCGCGCTGGAGCGAGGCACTGTAGACCACCCGTACCGCCTCGGCCTCGCTTTCGAGCTGGCGCAGGCGGATCTGGGCGGCGCCGCTGACCTCCTGCGACTTGGTCAACTCGGTTGCGCGCTTGCGGAGATTGGCGAGGTTGGCCTCAGCCTGGCGATAGCCCTCCTGCACCGTGGCACGCAGGCGCGCGAGCTCGCCTGTCAGCAGCCGGCGCGTCTCGGCAAGCTCGGCCCGGATCTCGATCAGGCGCGGGTGTTGCGGCGCGAGCGTCTGGGCAAGGCTCGCCGCCTCGCGCGCGCTCTGGGCATATTGCGCCCTGAGCGAGATCACCGCCGACGAGGTCAGCGCCTCCGGCAATGTATCGGACAAGGGGTCGCGGCTGCTGTAGCGGGCGAGCTGGTCGCGCCGCGCCTGTTGGCGCGCGAGCTCGGCCTCGGCCAGACTGATCTGGCCATAGAGATCGCGCAGCTGCTGGGAGACGATCGGGCCTTCGCTGGTGCTGACCAGGCTGTGCTGACTGCGGAAGGCCTGGACGGCGCGCTCCGCCGTGTCGAGCTGCGATCTCAGCCCCGCGATCTGCTCGATCAGCGTGCTGTTGGCGCGCTCTACCACGGCGCGGCGTCCATCATTGCCCTGGCGAAAATAGACCTGGGCCAGCGCATTGGCGATGTCGGCGGCCTTCTGCGCCTGCGGATGCGAGACGGTGATGCGGAAGACCAGCGAGTTGTCGACACGCTGGATCACGATCGCCTTCTTGAGAGCGTCGACCGCCTGCGCCAGCTGCTGATCCGCGGTCGGCTGCGCCAACCGGCCGAGCAGGCGCGAGACCAATCCCGGAGGCCGGACGAAGGCCGAATCCTTCTCGAGGTTAAGCTCGTCGATCACCTGGCGCAGCACGCCGGTCGAGGTCATCACTAGCGCCTGGCTGTCGACATTGGCGAAATCGATCGACGCAGAGGTGTCGGTGCGCACGATGTCCTTGCCGACGACCTGCAGCGCCTGTGGATCGACCAGCAGCTCGGCCGTTGCGCGATAGACGGGGACCTGAACCGAGAGATAGGCGAGCGCGAAGAGCAGACAGATTCCGGCGCTCGCTATCACCAGCTTGCGGCGGCGCTGGAGCAACTGGAGCAGTTCTGACAGGCTGAAAGCAGCGGAGGCGCGGCCTTGCGCCGACGCGTCCTGTCTTCCCCCCGCCTCCAACGCAGCCGACACCGTAAGCCTCCTCGATCCGGCCCGGCACGGCGCACCCGCGGCGGGACGCGCCGACGGACTCGGCTGGAATTCCACTGCGCATCCTGCCGATGCGTGGTTAACATTCCGGTAACGGAATAATTACGATTTGTTACAAGTATTCGATCAACAGCCTCTTCAAAAATTAACTACCCGACCAAAGCGCCGCGAATGAACATTTCGTTTCATGGCCGCCGGTGATAGTTCAATATTTACGACAATTGACGTGATCGGAACCGTTTTCCGCTGACCTGCACCCAGCGCAGGCGATCCCGTTCATGTCTCGTTTACAACAGGAAGAAATCCCCCGGTCACGCCAACCTTTGCTTAGCTCGCGCCAGCTATTCCTGCCCCCTGGGAAAGGCCGGCTCGGCAATCACGCCGTGACGAGGACGGGTCCAGACAGCATGCGTATCCTGATGGCCTGTGCAGCGTTCCCGCCCTTCATCGACGGCGGCGGGCCGATCTCGGCGATGATCGTCGCCAAGCTGCTGCTTGCGGCCGGCCATGACCTGACCGTGGTCAACGTCTCCGGCGAGGACCGGCATGAGCTCTTCGACGGCGTGCCGGTGCACCGCCTGCGCTCGCTCAACATCGACTGGAACTACCGGCTGCCGCGCCCGGGCTGGAAGAAGGCGATCTGGCATGCGCTGGAGAACTTTAACCCGCGCGCCTTCTTCGTCATGCGCCGCGAGATCAAGCGCCTCCAGCCCGACATCGTGCTGACCGACTCGATCGAGAACATCAACGTCGCGACCTGGGCGGCGGCGAAGAGCTGCGGCGTGCCGGTCGCGCATATCCTGCGCAGCACCTTCCTGCTCTGCTGGAAGGGCAGCATGTGGCGCGGCGGCGACAATTGCGGGCGCGCCTGCGGCTCTTGCCAGACGACCTCGTATGGCAAGAAGATCAACTCGCGCTTCGTCGACGCGGTGATCGGCGAGACCGATTTCATCATCGGCCGCCACACCGAGCACGGCTACTTCCCGAACGCGACCACCCACGCCATTCCGGGCGCGATCGCGCCTGTGCCCAGCGCCCTGCCCCGCACCGCGCCGCCCGCGGATCGCCCGCTGCGCATCGGCTTCATCGGCGTACACGACCCGGTCAAGGGCTTGGACACGCTGGCCGCGGCCGCCCACCGGCTCGCGGGCGAGCCGGTCGAGTTCCTGATCGCCGGCACCGGCCAGAGCGACTACGCCAAGACGCTGCCCGAACGTTTCCCGGCGCAGAACACCCGCCTCCTCGGTTGGACCAAGCCTGAGGAGTTCCTGCCGCAGATCGATGTCCTCGCCGTGCCCTCGCTGTTCCGCGAGCCCTTTGGCCGGGTGGTGATCGAGGCCTTCGCTCATGGCGTCCCGGTGATCGGCGCCAGATCCGGCGGTATCCCCGAGACGATCCAGCCTGGTGTCAACGGCGCCCTGTTCGCGCCGGGCGACGATGCCGCGCTGGCGGAGCGTATCGCCACTTTCGCCGCGGACCGCACGCTCGTCGCCGCGCAATCGGCCGGCGCGCTCGCCGCAGCGGCCCGCTATTCCCCAGATCGCATCGCCGCCGCCTATGGCGCCGTCTTCGACGGCCTCGTCGGCAAGCCGGCCGAGGGCACCCTCCTGCAGCCGCGGGAGGCGCGCTCGTGAAGGCCTTGTTGGAACTGGCATGGACCGGAGCCGGCCGCTTCCTGCCGGCCTTCTCGTCGCGCTTCAGCAGCACGCTGCTGAGCTTCTTCGTGCTCCTGGTCGCCAGCCATTTCCTGCCGACCCAGGAATACGGGCTCTATGTCTTCCTGTTCTCGATCGGCAGCGCGCTCGGGCTGATCGCCGTGCTCGGCCAGCAGATCCTGGTGGTGAAACATTATCGCCGCACCGAGCCGACCGGCCATCCCCTCAACCAGGCGCTCGTCGGCGTCAATGCGCGCTGGCTTGCGCTCGGCTGCTTCTCGCTGCTGGCGGGGGCACTGCCGCTCTGGTTGCTCGCCGGAGAGCTGCCACCGACCTATCATTATCTCTGGCTCGCCTTCGTCTTCGCCGCGATCTTCGCGCTCAGCGAGTACCTGCAGAACTATTTCCGCATCCACCACCGCATCAACATGTCGCTGGTGCCGCGCGAGATCATCTGGCGCGGCGCCTCGATCCTGTGCATCGGCGCGGCCGGTCTCGCCGGGATGCTGATGGGCGGCGCCGGCGCAATGGCGATCGTGACGGGCCTGCTCGCCGCAACCACGCTCTACCAGAGCGCTGCCTTCCTCAGAGGCGAAGGCGTGAGCTGGTTGCGGGCGCAGCATCACGTACCGGCCGAGACGCATGCCGAATGGCGTCGCGAGAGCGGCTATTTCATCGCCAACAACGTCCTGAACTCCGCCTCGGCCTATCTCGAGACCATCCTGATCGGCGCCCTGCTCGGCCTCAACGAAGCCGGCTTCTATTTCGTGGCGTTGCGCATCGCCATGCTGCTCACCCTGCCGGTCGCGGCGATCGACACGGTTGGCATCCCGATGATCGCCGCCCGCTTCCAGAAATCCGACACCGAGGGCGCTCAGCTGCTGATCGGCAGGCTCTCCTTCGCGAGCTTCTGCATCTCGCTGCTGGGAGCGCTGGCACTCGCGGTCGTGGCCCCCTTCATCCTGCATTTGTTCAATCCGGAGTTCGTCCGGCATGAGAACGTGCTGACCGCGCTCTGCGTGCTCGCCGTCTCGCAGGCCTTCTTCGGGCCGGGCTCCTGGCTGCTGATGATTGGTGGCGGCGAACGCTTCTTCCTGATCGCGCGTGCGGTGATGTTCGTCATCTATCTCGGCCTGCTCTATGGGCTGGCGCGGGTCGGCGGCCTGATGGGCGTCGCCATCGCCGGCCTCGTCTTCAGCACCGCCTCTAATCTCGCCGCCTGGTACTGGATCAAGCGGAAATGGCGGATCGACAACATGGCCACGGCCTTCTTCCGGCCCTTCCTCTTCGGCGGCGCGCCCGAGGCGGGAACCGTATCGCTGCCTGGCGACCGCGCTACCGAGGGAGCCAGCCGATGACGGCAGCCGCAGCCCACCGCATGGAGCAGGCCGCCGGCGCGCCATCGTTGGCACCGCCTTCGTCCTTCGGCATGCCGGTAACCTTCGGCCGCAGCATGGGCATGTTCCATGCCGGCCGTGCCCCGGTCGCTGTGCTGATGCTCGGTGCCATCGGCTATGAGGAGCTCTGCCTGCGCGCGACCTGGCGCAGCCTGGCTCAGGCGCTGTCGGATAAGGGCATCGCCTGCCTGCGCTTCGACTATCCCGGCCAGGGCGACGCGCATGAAGCCGCTGACCCGCAAGGGCTGGACGACTGGTTCGAGACGATCCTCGCCGCCGCCGCCCTGCTGCGCCGCGCCAGCGGCTGCGAGCGCCTCGTCCTCATCGGCCAGGGGCTTGGCGGCACGCTGGCGCTCAAGCTCGCCGAGGAACTCGCCCCGGTCGCGGCCAGCGTGCTGATGGCGCCTGTTGGCAATGGCAAGCGCTATCTGCGCGAGCTCTCGGCCTGGACGCGCATCGTCTCAGACCGGATCGGCATCGGCGCCGATCCGGACGATGATACGCGCTGCGCCGTGGCGGGCCTGCGCATCGCGCCGGGACGCCTGCCCGCAATCGCGACGCTGGGAACAGCAACGCTCCAGAAGATACCGTCCAAACAGGTCCTGCTGCTGTCGCGACCCGGCCATGGTGGCGATGCCGCCCTGGCCGAGACGCTCGCCGGCCTCGACGTCGCCGTGACGCAGCGCGACTATGATGGCTATGAGACGCTGACCACCGACCCAACGGCGGCTCGCCCGCCCAAGGCCACGATCGCAGGGATCGTCGACTGGATCGCCGAGCGAGCCCCGGCGATGGGGGCTGCTTCCGCTGACATTGGGTCGCTCCAACCGCTCGGCCCGGCAGAAGGCCTGCTCGGCGACGGCTTCGTCGAGCGGCCGATCCGCTTCGGCCCGGATGGGCGCCTCTTCGGCGTGCTTTGCGAGCCGCTCGGGCCGGCGGCGCGAGAGCCGATCATCTTCGTCAATGCCGGCCGCGACTATCATATCGGCTGGGCTCGGGTCAGCGTCAGCCAGGCCCGCGCCTTCGCCGCGCGCGGCATCGCCTCGCTGCGCTTCGACGCCAGCAGCGTCGGCGACAGCGGCATCGTTGCCGACGGCCCGGAGGAGATCCTCTACTCGCAGGCGCAGATCGACGATGTCCGCCTCGCCATCGACGCGATGCAGGCGCGCGGCTTCGACGCCCCGATCCTGATCGGGCGCTGCAGCGGCGCCTATGCCGCCTTCCACGCCGCCGTCGTCGACGAACGCATTCGCCGCCTCGTCATAGTCAACAATGAGCGCTTCGTCTGGGATCCGGATGAAAGCGTCGAGGATGCGATCCGCTATGCCCATCGCAGCGCTGGCGATCTCGGCGCGACGCTGGCCCGCAAGGACGGCCTGCGCCGCCTGCTGACCGGCAAGCTGCGCGTCGGGCCTGCCGGCCGCTATCTTATCTACCGCTACCGCAAGCGGCTCTCGGTCAAGCTTGCGCCCCTCCTCGGCCGATTGACCAAGCATGGCCGGCTTCACCACCAGTGCCATCGTCATTTCGCCACGCTCGCGGCGCGCAATGTCGAATTGTCGCTGCTTTACGCCGATGGCGACGTCGGCCTGGCCGAGCTGCAGACCTATTTCGGCGAGGCCGGCAAAGGGCTCGCCGCCTACCCGAACGCTTCGCTGACCATGCTTGCCGACGCCGACCACAACTTCACCCATCTCGCCGCCGGTCGCCGGCTGCTCGATGCGCTCATCCGGATCGTCGCGCCATGAGGGCGGCCGTGATCGCCTTGGCGGTGCTCGCCGCCTTGCCGGCGCAGGCGGAGATCTGCCTGCGCGGCGTCAACCTCTCGGGAGCCGAATTCGGCGATGCGCCCGGCAAGGTCGACACCGACTATACCTATCCGGGCGAAGAGGCGATCCAGCGGCTCGGCAAGCTCGGCGCCAGCGCCATCCGCCTGCCCTTCCGCTGGGAACGCATCCAGCCGCAGCTCAAAGGCGGGCTCGACATTATGGAGCTGGCCTATCTCGACCAGACGGTCCGCCGGATCAACGAAGCCGGGCTGATCGCCATCATCGACCTGCACAACTACGGCTACTACGCCAAGAAGCAGCTCGGCTCGGCCGAACTTCCGGCTGAAGCTCTCGCCGATGTCTGGGGCAAGCTCGCCGAGCACTATCGCGACCGCCCAAAGCTCGTCTTCTCGCTGATGAACGAGCCCCACGATATCCACAGCGCGGATTGGGCGAAGATTCAGAACGTCGCCATCGCCGCGATCCGCAAGGCAGGCGCCAAGCAGCTCCTCCTCGTTACCGGCACGGCCTTCGGCGGCGCCCATAGCTGGACCTCCGACCTGCCGGTCGGCAACAACGGCCGCGACCTCATCGGCGTCGTCGATCCGCTCGACCGCTACGCCTACGATTTCCATCAATATCTCGACGCCGACTATTCCGGCCGCGCCCCGGAATGCTCGGCCGCCGCCAATGCCCTCAAGGCGATCGACGACGTCACTGCCTGGCTCAAGGCCAATGGCGGCCGCGGCTTCCTCGGCGAATTCGCCGCCTCGAACAAGCCGGAATGCCTGACCGCGCTGCGGCAGATGACGGCGAAGGTCGACGCCCATCCGCAGCAATGGCTCGGCTGGGCCGCCTGGGGCGCCGGGCCCTGGTGGCCGGCGGACTATGTCTTCAATCTCGAGCCGACCAAGGCCGGCGAACGCCCGCAGATGAAGGTTCTGATCGACCGCTTGAAGGCGAAGCGGCCGACCGCCATCTGCGGCCTGGAGGCCAAACCGTGACCGCCCCGTTCTCCCATCGCGCCGCGCCCGCCCTGCCGGCCGGCACGCGCATCGTCCATGTCGTGCGCCAGTTCCTGCCCAATCGCGGTGGACTCGAGGATGTCGTCGCCAATCTCTGCCGGGCACAGCTGGCGCTCGGCCTCAAGCCCTCGGTGGTGACGCTCGACCGGCTGTTCTCCCGGCCGGAGCTCGTCCTGCCGGCAAGCGAGGTGATCGACGGGATCCCGGTTACCCGTATCCCGTTCCGCGGCTCGACGCGCTATCCGGTCGCGCCTGACGTTTTCGCCCATTTACGCGACGCCGATCTCGTCCATGTTCATGCGATCGACTTCTTCTTCGATGCGCTCGCGCTCGGCTGGCTGCTGCACCGCAAGCCGCTGGTCGCGACCACCCATGGCGGCTTCTTCCATACCGCCGACTTCTCCAGCCTGAAGAAGCTCTGGTTCAACGGCCCGACCCGGCTCTCGGCCCAGATCTATCGCGGCATCGCCGGCTGCAGCACCAACGATGCCCGCATGTTCGAGCGGCTTGCGCCCGGCAAGGTCCGGGTGATCGAGAACGGCGTCGATCTCGACAAGTTCGCCGGCGCATCCAGTCCCGACCCACAGCGACGCCTCATCAGCATCGGCCGCTTCTCCAAGAACAAGCGCCCGGACCGGTTGATCGCAATGATGGCGGTGCTGGCGCGGCGCGAGCCTTCCTGGCATCTCGACATGCTCGGCGTCACCTCGGACTGGACCGAAGAGGCGCTACGCAAGGCGATCGCCGATGCCGGCATGGAACAGAACGTGACACTGCATCTCGGCCTCGACGATGCCGCGGCGCGGGCGGTGATGAGCCGCGCCTCGCTCTTCGTCTCGGCCTCCGAATTCGAGGGCTTCGGCCTGGCACTGGTCGAGGCGATGAGCGCAGGCCTCGTCCCGATCGTCCAGCCCAATGCCGCCTTCTCGGGCCTGGCGAGCAAGTTCCCGGTCGTCCGCACCGTCGACTTCGCCGATCAGGACGAGGCTGCCTCGGCCGTCGAACAAGCTTACGGCGACCTCGTCCGCTACCCCGGCAATACGCGCCCACGCCTCTCCGACCTCGCGCCCTATTCCTGGCACGAGGTCACGCGCCGCTATCTCGAATTCTACGCCGCGGCGCTCTGACCCCATCACAATAGCTTACCGTCGGCGCAAGGAAAGCCTTGCGCGCCGCCGGCTTCTGGCTTTGTAATAGTGGATACACTCATACAGAGCAGTTGGCAGATGCCGGCGATCTGCGGGGGATACACGATGAGCTTCGCCTCGAAGGGCATGGCCGCGACGGCGCAGGACGAGGCCTATCGCGCCCTCCTGCAAGACATCCGCAGCGGGCGTTATCAGCCCGGCGAGCGTTTGATCCCGGAAACGATCGCGCGCGAGCTCGCGATGAGCCGCATGCCGGTGCGCGAAGCCTTCCAGCGCCTCGCCAATGAAGGCCTCGTCCTGATCCGCCCCAATCGCGGCTGCATCGTCTCCGGCATGACCATCGAGGAGATCTACGAGCTCTTCGAAATCCGCTCCGTGCTGGAGGGACTGGCAGTTCGGTTGGCCATGCCGCGCTTCGACGCTGCAGCGCTGGCCGAACTCGATGACCATGTCGCCCGCATGCACCGCGCCGGCGCGGCCGGCGGCGCCGACTGGCTCGGCCGGCACCAGGAATTCCACGCCTATATCTGCAGCCTGAGCCGGCGGCCGAAGCTGATCGCCCAGATCGCAGCGCTGCACATCGCCGTCGAGCCCTATATGCGCGTCTGGCTCCACCATGTCGCCCAGCCGGCCCATGCCACCGAGCGCCAGGACGAGATCGTCGAGGCTATCAGGACCGGCGATGCCGAGCATGCCGAGGCGGTGATGAGCGACCACGTCCTGCGCACGGCGCCGCGCCTCGCCGAGTTCCTGCGCAAGCGCGGCCAGGCAGCCGGAGTGTCTTCGACCTTGCCGGCGAGTACGCAGCCCTGAAGCGAACGACGCAGCGGCCCGCCAGAAGGCTGCGAACCCGAGGAACATCCGAGGGCCCAACAAGAGAACGAGGGGATCACCGATGGATCGACGCCAGTTTCTGAAAGCTTCGGCCGCGACGGCCTTCCTGCCGGCTGCGCCGCATCTCGCAACGGCGCAAGATGCCAAGACCCTGCGCTTCGTACCCTATTCCGACGTCGCGATCATCGATCCGATCTGGACCAATGGCTATTCGACCCGCACCCATGCGCTGCTGGTCTGGGATACGCTCTACGGGCTCGACGACCAGTTCCAGCCGCAGCCGCAAATGGTCGAGGGCCATGTCGTCGAGGATGACGGCAAGCGCTGGACGCTGACACTGCGGCCCGGCCTCGTCTTCCACGATGGTAGCAAGGTTCTGGCCCGCGACGCCGTCGCCTCAATCAAGCGCTGGGGCGCCCGCGACACCTTCGGCCAGGCGCTGATGGCGGCGACCGACGAGCTTTCGGCGCCCGATGATCGCACCATTGTGTTCCGGCTGAAGACGCCCTTCCCGCAGTTGCCGGCAGCGCTTGCCCGCCCGAGCGCGCTCGTCGCCGCGATCATGCCGGAGCGCCTCGCCCAGACCGATCCGTTCAAGCAGATCCCCGAGGCAATCGGCAGCGGCCCCTATCGCTATGTCACCGCTGACCGGATCGCCGGCGCGCGCCATGTCTATGCCAGGCACGAGGGATACGTGCCGCGCCCGAGCGGCGTGCCGAGCTTCACCGCCGGCCCGCGCACGCCCTATCTCGACCGCATCGAGTTCACCGTGATGCCGGATGCCGCGACCGCGGTCGCGGCGCTTCAAACGGGTGCAGTCGACTGGGTCGAGCAGCCGATCATCGACCTGCTGCCGCTGCTGCGGAAGGACCCGAATATCACGGTCGAGGTCAAGGACCGGACCGGCATGGCCGGGCAGCTCCGGCTCAACCATCTGCAGCCGCCTTTCAACAACCCAGCGATCCGCCGCGTCATCCTCCAGGCGATCGACCAGGAAGAGTGCATGAACGCGGTCTGCGGCGGCGATCCTCAGGTCGAGCGCGGCAGCATCGGCTTCTTCCCGAACAACTCGCCGATGGCATCCGACGTCGCGGCCAAGGCCCTGAAGGGTCCGAAGGATTTCGGCAAACTCAAGCAAGAGCTCACTGCGGCCGGCTACAAGGGCGAGCGCGCCGTCTTTCTCGCGGCGCAGGACGTGCCGCGCATTTCTCTGGTCTGCGATGTCGCCGCCGACGCGCTGCGCAAGATCGGCGTCAATGTCGACTTCGTGGCCGCTGATTGGGGCACCGTCCTGCAGCGGATCAGCAACCGCAACCCGGTCGAGCAGGGCGGCTGGAGCTGCTACGTCACCTATTGGGCCGGGCTCGATCTCGGCTCGCCGGCGACGAGCTCGCCCTTGCGCGGCAATGGCGCCAAGGGCAGCCCGGGCTGGCCCGACAGCCCGCAGATCGAAGCGCTGCGCGCCCGCTTCCTGACCGCGGGCGACGCCACCGAGCAGAAGGCGATCGCCCGCGAGATCGAGCTGCAGGCGATGCAGGACGTGCCCTATGTCCCGGCCGGCCAATATTTGCAGCCGGTCGCCTATCGCAAGAACCTGACCGGCATGCTCAACGGCGTCCCGGTCTTCACCAATCTGCGCAAGGGCTGAGCGCCCTTCGCTTCCTTCCCCAGAAGGGTCGGCGATCAACGCCGGCCCTGTTCCACGAAAGCCTCTTCGATGCGTGATCTTGAGCTTCCCGGTCGGTCCCTCGCCATCAGCCGCAATGCGATGGCGGCGACCTCGCATCCCGCCTCGACGCTCGCCGCGCTCGACATCATGAAGGCCGGCGGCAACGCAATCGATGCGGCGATTGCCGCCTGCGCAGTGCAATGCGTCGTCGAGGCCGGCTCGACCGGCGTCGGCGGCGACTGCTTCGTGCTCTATGCGCCCAGCGGCTCGACCGACATCCGCGCCTATAACGGCTCGGGCCGCACGCCGGCCGCCGCGACGCTCGATTGGTACGCGAAGGCAGGTATCACCACGCTGGAGCGGCATTCGCCGCATGTCGTCACCGTGCCCGGCGCGATCGATGCCTGGACGCGGCTCAACAAGGAGCACGGCCGCCTGCCGCTGGCGGAAGTCCTCGCGCCCGCTATCGCCTATGCCCGCGACGGCTATGCGCTGACGCCGCGTGTCGCCTATGACCTCGCCGCCCAGCACGAGACCCTGATCCAGGACGCCAACGCCACCACGACCTTCCTGGTCGATGGCAAGGCTCCGGCGGCCGGCACCGTCCAGCGCCAGCCGGCCCTCGCCGATACGCTCGAAGCGATCGGCCGCGAGGGCCGCGACGCCTTCTATCGCGGCGCGATCGCCAGGGAGATGGTCGACTATCTCCAGGCTGCCGGTGGCCTGCATACCCTCGACGACTTCGCATCGGCCGAGGGCGAGTATGTCACGCCGATCAGCGCCAGCTTCCGCGGCCGCACCGTCTATGAGTGCCCGCCGAACGGCCAGGGCGTGATCGCGCTGCTGATCATGAAGATCCTTGAGCGCTTCAAGCCGAAGGGCGGCCCGCTAGCGGTCGAGAACCTGCATATCGAACTGGAGGCGACGCGGCTCGCCTATGCCGCCCGCGACCGCTTCCTCGCCGACCCAGCAAAGGCGGAGGTGCCGGTCGAGCATCTGCTCTCTGACAAGCTCGCCGACGAGCTCGCCGGCATGATCGATCTCGAGCGTGCGCTAGATCCGCTGCCCGTCATCCCCGGCGGCGCCGAGCACAAGGACACGGTCTACATCAGCGTCGTCGACAAGGACCGCAACGCCGTCTCCTTCATCAACTCGATCTTCTCGCCCTATGGCAGCGGGCTGATGACCAAGAAGTCCGGCGTGCTCTTCCATAATCGCGGCCAGAGCTTCGTGCTGAAGCAGGGCCACCCCAACGCGATCGCGCCGCGCAAGCGACCGATGCACACCATCATCCCCGGCATGCTCGCTGAGAACGGCCGTGTCGTGATGCCCTTCGGCGTGATGGGCGGGCATTACCAGGCGATGGGCCACGCGCATTTCCTCGCCAAGCTCTTCGACCACGGCCTCGATTTGCAGGAGGCGATCGACCTGCCGCGCCTGTTCCCGCTGCCCGGCACGAACACGATCGAGGCGGAAGCGCGCCTGCGAGAGAGTGTCGGTGCAGCCCTCACCGCCCGTGGCTTCAAGGTCGAGGTCCCGAAATCGCCGATGGGCGGCGCCCAGGCGATTTGGATCGATTGGGAAAAGGGCACGCTGACCGGCGGCTCCGACCCGCGCAAGGACGGCTGCGCGCTCGGCTACTGAGTGTCCAGCGCGAGGCCGCCCTGCATGAGGCGGCCTCGACAGCACCCGCGATCCCGGCAAGCTTCTCCTCAGAACAATTAGAGGGAGAAGCGGGCATGGCGGGCGACGAACCGAAGGGGCGCGGCATTGCCGGCGGGTTGACCAATTACGGCGACCCGGACTTCGCCGCTTATCTCCGCCGCTCCTTCGCCCGCTCGATGGGCTATTCCGACGAGGCGCTGGCGCGGCCGATCGTCGGCATCGCCAACACCTATAGCGGCTTCAACAACTGCCACCGGCACTTCCCCGAATTGCTGGAGGCGGTGAAGCGCGGCGTGCTGATGGCCGGCGGCCTGCCGGTCGAGTTCCCGACGATCTCGCTCGGCGAGGTCTTCCTCAACCCGACCAGCCTGAAGTTCCGCAACCTGATGGCGATGGGCACGGAGGAGATGATCCGGGCCCAGCCGATCGACGCCGTCGTGCTGATGGGCGGCTGCGACAAGACCGTGCCGGCGCAATTGATGGCGGCGCTCTCCGCCAATGTCCCGACCGTCGAACTCGTTGCCGGGCCGATGTCGACCGGCCGCCACAAGGGCGAGCGCTTGGGCGCCTGCACCGATTGCCGCCGCTTCTGGGCCCGCTTCCGCGCCGGCGATGTCGATCAGGCTGAGATCGACGTGGTCGAAGGCCGGCTCGCCACCACCGCCGGCACCTGTGCCGTGATGGGTACGGCCTCGACCATGGCCTGCATCGCCGAGACGCTGGGGCTCGCTTTGCCGCGCTCCGCCGCGATACCCGCCGTCCATGCCGACCGCCTGCGCTGCGCCGAGGAAAGCGGCAAGCGCGCCGTCGCGCTGATCGGTACGCAAACCCTGCTGCCGCGCCAGATCGTCACCGAACAGGCGATCGAGAATGCCTGGCGCGTGCTGCTGGCGATCTCGGGCTCGACCAACGCGGTCGTCCACCTCACCGCGATCGCCCGCCGCGCCGGCATCAGGGTCGACCTGAACCGCCTCAACCAGCTCTCCGACGAGACGCCGGTGCTGGTGAACCTGAAGCCGGTCGGCGACAACTACATGGAGGATTTCTTCGCCGACGGCGGCGTGCCCGCCGTGCTGCGCGAACTACGTGACCTCCTGCATCTCGACTGCCTGACCATCACCGGCCAGACGCTGGGCGAGCTGATCGACTTGCCCCTCGTCGATCAGGTCGACCGCTCGATCATCCGGCCGCGCCAGGACCCGGTCGATCCCGATGGCGGGCTCGTCGCCGTGTTCGGCTCGCTCGCCCCGCGCGGCGCCATCGTCAAGCGCGCCGCGGCCGAGAAGCGCCTGCTCGAACATGAGGGCCGCGCCGTCGTGTTCTCGTCACTGGAAGACCTCTCCGCCCGCATCGACGATCCCAACCTCGACGTCACGGCCAACGACATCCTCGTCCTGCAGAATGCCGGTCCCAAGAGTGCCGCCGCCATGCCGGAAGCCGGCTATCTGCCGATCCCGCGCAAGCTCGCGTCCAAGGGCGTCAAGGACATGGTCCGCATCTCCGATGCCCGCATGTCCGGCACCGCCTATGGCGCGATCGTGCTGCACGTGGCCCCCGAGGCGGCAGTCGGGGGCCCGCTCGCTCTGGTTCGCAATGGCGACCGCATCCGCCTCAGCGTGCGTGAGCGGCGGCTCGACCTTCTCGTCGGCGAGGCCGAGCTCGCAGCGCGCCGGGCCGCCCTGCCGCAGCCGCCGGCCAAGGAACGCCGCGGCTATGACCGGCTCTATGACGAGCACGTGCTCCAGGCCGATGAAGGCGTCGATTTCGACTTCTGCTGACGCGCCTCAGGCGAGGTGGCAGGCGATCTCCAGCTCGCCCTCGCGGCGCAGCGCCGGCGCCTCCACGCGGCAGCGATCGGCAGCCTGCGAACAGCGCGGATTGAAGGCGCAGCCGGGCGGCGGCGCGATCGGGCTCGGCACCTCGCCCGACATCGGCCGGCGCTGGCGGTTCGGCTTCTCGACATCCGGGATCGTGTCGAGCAGCAGCCGCGTATAGGGGTGGCGCGGCCGGCCGAACACCTCTTCCGCCGGCCCGCTTTCGACGAAGCGCCCGAGATACATGATGGCGAGATGGTCGGACATGTGCCGGACCACCGAGAGGTTATGGCTGATGAAGAGATAGGTCAGCCCGAACTCCTTCTGCAGGCGGACCATCAGGTTGAGGATCTGTGCCTGCACGGACACGTCGAGCGCCGAGGTCGGCTCGTCGCAGACAAGGAAATCCGCCTCCGTCGCCAGCGCTCTCGCTATCGAGATGCGCTGGCGCTGGCCGCCGGAGAACTCGTGCGGGAAGCGGCTCGCATCCGCCCGCGACAGGCCGACGATCTCCAGGAGGTCGCCGACGCGGGTTCCCGTCTCGCTCTCGTCCTTGCGCAGCTTCAGTTCGCGGATCGGCTCGGCGATGATGTCGCCGACGCGCCAGCGCGGATTGAGCGAGGCGTAAGGGTCCTGGAAGATCATCTGCACCCGCGGCGGCCCGAACGAGCCGTCGGCGCGCTTGATGTCCTTGAAGTCAAGCATGCCCTGCGTCGGTCGCTGCAGGCCGACGACCATGCGCGCCAGCGTCGACTTTCCGCAGCCGGATTCGCCGACGATACTGAAGGTGGTGCCGCGTTCGACGCTAAAGGAGACGTTCTCGACTGCACGCAGCACGCGGCGCGGCTCATGCGAGAACAGACGCGACAGCGCAGGCGCCGAGACGTCGAAGCGGCAGGAGGCGGAGGTGACCTCAAGGATGGTGTTCGCCTCAGCCATTGGCCGCCTCCTGGAGCGGGAAATGGCAGGCCGCGGCATGGCCTGACACCGGCAGGCCGGGTTTAGTCTGGCGGCAGAGATCGCTGGCGAAGCCGCAGCGCGGATTGAAGGCGCAGCCGGTCGGGATCGCGTTCAAACGCGGCATCGCCCCGTCGATCTGGTTGAGATGGGCGTTGCGGCGGTGGACGCTCGGGATCGAGGCCATCAGCCCGGCGGTGTAGGGATGGTGCGGCCGGCGCGTCACCTCCTCCACCGGGCCGATCTCGACGACGCGCCCGGCATACATCACCGCGACGCGGTCGGCCGTCTCGGCGATCACGCCCATATCGTGGGTCACCAGCATGATCGCAGTGCCGTGCTCGCGGCAGAGCCGCTTCAGCAAGGTGGTGATCTGTGCCTGGATCGACACGTCGAGCGCCGTCGTCGGTTCGTCGGCGATGATCAGCGTCGGCTCGGCGCAGAGCGCGAGCGCAATGACGACGCGCTGGCGCATGCCGCCGGAGAACTGGTGCGGGTAATGGTCGATCCGCGTCTCGGCGGCGGGGATGCCGACCTCCTTGAGCAGGTCGAGCGCCCGCTGGCGCGCCTCGCTCTTGCTGACGGGCAGATGGGTGGTGATGGTCTCGACCAACTGCTCGCCGACAGTCAGCAGCGGGTGCAGCGAGGTCAGCGGGTCCTGGAAGATCGCGCCGATCCGACGGCCGCGCAGCTTGCGCATCGCCTCCGCCGGCAGATTGTCGATGCGCTGGCCCGACAGCTTGATCTCGCCGCCGGCCAGGCGCCCCGGCGGGTCGAGCAGGCCGATCACCGCCGTGCCGGTTAGCGACTTGCCGGCGCCGGATTCGCCGACAACACCAAGAATCTCCCCCGGCGCGATCTCGAAGGAGACGCCGTCGAGCGCCGTCAGCGGGCCACGCCGCCCGTCGAAGACGATGCGCAGGTCCTGCACCGAAAGCAGCGCTGGCTGGGCGTTCACGCGGCGTCCTCCCTGCGTTCGATCGGGTAGCTCGACGAGAAGATCTCGCTCATCGGCGGATGTCCGTGGGTGCGCTCCGGATAGCGCGCCATCACGCCCTCGAACTGCTTCTGGGCGCGGATGTTGTCGGCGGCCTCGTCCTGGCCGGGAATGGTCCGGTTCTCCATGACGAAGCGCCCGTCGATCACCACCGCTACGAAGTCGCGGCCATGGCCGGTCAGCATCATCGTCTGGATGGGGTCGATGACCTGCCCGCTATGCGGCCGGTCGAATGCGAAGACGGTGATGTCGGCGCGCGAGCCCGGCTGGAGGCGGCCGAGATCGGGCCGCTGCAGCGCATTCGCGCCGCCGATGGTGGCGGCGTCGTAATAGTCCTCCGAGCGCACGGCGCCGACATTGCCGGCCATGGTGCGGGAAAGGATCATGCCGGTCTGCAGGTTCATCACCATGTCCGGCGGGGCGGTGTCGGTCCCCATGGCGATGTTGAGGCCCATGGCACGATAGCTGCCAAAATGATTGATGGCATTGCCATGCCGGCCCGAGACGAGCGGGCAATGCACGATGCTGGCGCCGGAATCGCGGATGATCTCGAGGTCGCGGCCGGGACGATCGATCAGGCGGCTGCCGGAGACCACGGTGCCATGCGGCAGCAGGCAGCGCTCGCTTAGGAATCCGAGGCTCTCCAGCCACTCCGGCGGGCTCATGCCGTGCTGGGCGAGAACGAGGTCGTACTCGATCTTCGACTGACAGCAGTGCAGCCGTACCGGCATGTCGAGCTCGTGCGCCGCGGCGGCGGTGCGGCGCAGCAGCTCGGCCGTCGAGGTCTCGATGCGGTCGGGCGCGAACATCGCCCGGATCAGCCCGCCGGCCGCGCCTTCATGGCGCCCCGCGAAATCGATGGCGGCGTCGAGCTCGGCGAGGCCGCGGGGCTCGTCGTAATGGGTGACGACGCGTCCGTCCGCTTCGACCAGCTGATTGCCGGTGCGATAGGCCGGGCCGAGATAGGCCCGCAGGCCGAGATCGGCGGCCGCCTCCGCCGCGTCCTCGAACTCCTGAACCGTCTCGCCCCAGGCGCGATAGAACAGTGAGGCGATCGGCAGCGCCGTGGTGATGCCGTTGCGGATCAGCTGGGAGAAGGCATAGCGCTTCTGGAAGGCCAGTTCCTCGCGCGTGTACATCTCGTAGGGGCCCGCTTCGAGATAGCTGCGCGGCCATACGCGCCCCTTCTTCCAGGCCGGCTGGTTGTCATAGCCGAGAATGGTGGTGTCGAGGTCCGAGAGCGCATCGCAATCGATGAAGCCCGGTCCGATCAGGGCATGGCCGTAGTCGAGGCGCCGGGCGACCTCGCCCGGGAAGGCGTGACCGACGAAGACGACCTCGCCGTTCTCGAACACGACCTCGCCGTTCTCATAGAGGCAGTGGCGGCCGTCCTTGTGGCCGACCACCCAGCGCGCGGTCATCAGGATGCGGCCTTCCGGCCGCTTCTTGGCTTGCAGGCTCACGGCGCGGTCCTGATCGAGACGCCGTCACGCGCGACGACCTTGCCGCGCTTGATCACGCGGCGCTGCGGCGGACGGGTTGCGACGGCCTCGGCGATCGACTCGGTCGGCAGCAGGACGAGATCGGCGACGCAGCCGACATCGAGCCCGTAGCCCTCGATCTCCATCACCTTTGCGCCCTCGGTCGTGCAGACGTCGAGCGCCAACCTGACCTCATCGTCGCGGCGGAAATTGTTGCGCAGGCCGACGAACATCGCCCGCTCCAGCATGTCGGCATTGCCATAGGGGCTCCAGGTGTCGCGGATGCCGTCGGAGCCGGAGCAGACGCGCACGCCGGCCTGCAGCAGCTTCTTCACCGGAGGAGCCGGACGGCTCGCCGGCGCCGTCGTCATGATCGCGATGTCGAGCGCGGCGAGCTCATCGATCAGTGGGTCAATCAGGGCGGGGTCGGGCGTGCCCAGGCAGAAGGCATGGCTGACCGTGACCTTCCCCTTCATCCCGAGCGCACGGGTGCGCTCGATGATCATATCGAGTGAGAAGGCGCCGACCTCGCCCGGCTCGTGCAGATGGATATCGAGCGGCTTGCCATAGCGCTGGCAGAGCGCGAACACCGCGTCGAGATGGCCCTTGGGATCGCGATCGATCGTGCAGGGATCGAGGCCGCCGACGATCTCGCAGCCGGCCTTCATCGCCTGGTCCATCAATTCGAGCGTGCCCGATCGGCGCAGCAGACCCGATTGCGGGAAGGCGACGAGCTCGATGTCGACGATGTCGCGATAGGCGTCACGCGTCTTCATCACGCCCTCGACGCCCCACATCCCGTGCTCGGTGTCGACATCGACATGGCTGCGGATATGGGTCGTGCCCTTGAGCGAGGAGAGGATGCTCTGGCGGGCGGACTGGCGCGCGGGATCGATGTCGAGCCGCTTCTTGTTCATCCGCTCGTTGTCGATCTTGTCGAGCAGCTTCGGGCCGACCTCGTTGGTGTACCAGGGCAGGCCGAGCAGACTCTTGTCGAGATGGGTATGGGCCTCGACCAGGCCGGGGATGACGATCTCGCCCTTGCCGTCCTCGACCGCGACGCCGGCGGGCGCGGAGAGGTTGGTTCCGACCTGCGTGATCTTGCCGTTCTCGATCAGCAGGTCGACGGCCTTGCCGGCATAGGGGCGGACATTGCGGAGCAGCAGGGAAGCGGTCATCGCAGGCGTATCCTCGTTTGGTTTCTTGTCGTCAGCGCAGCTTCGGGTTCAGCGCGTCGCGCAGCCAGTCGCCGAGCAGATTGACCGAGAGGACGATCAGACCGAGCTGGAGCGAGGGGAAGACGACGAGCCACCAGGAGCCGGAGAACAAATACTGGTTGCCGATCCGGATCAGCGTTCCCAGCGAAGGCTGGGTGATCGGCATGCCGACGCCGAGGAAGGACAAAGTCGCTTCCGAGAGGATGGCGAGGCCGAGATTGAGCGTGGCCGCGACCATCACCGGGGTCAGCGTGTTCGGCAGGATGTGCCGGCGCATGATCCGCCCGGCCGGCACCTTGATGATCCGCGCCGCCAGCACGTATTCCTTGCGCCGCTCGACCATGGTCGAGGCGCGCACAGTGCGGGCGTACTGCACCCAGCTGGTCAGCGCGATCGAGACGACCAGTACCGCCGCGGCGAAGGGATCGCGCAGGCTGGGCGGCAGCAATTCGCGGAAGATCGCCGAGACCAGGATCGCCATCAGCAGCGTCGGGATCGACAAAACGGTATCGCCGAGCCGCATCAGCAGGTTGTCGATCCGCCCGCCATAGAAACCGGCAGTCAGGCCGATAGTGACGCCGATCAGCATCGAGACCATGACGGCCGAGAAGCCGATGATCAGCGAGACCCGCGTGCCGTAGAGGATGGCAGAGAAGACGTCGCGCCCCTGCGGGTCGGTGCCGAGCAGGAAGGGCCATTCGCCATCCGGCGACCAGATCGGCGGGATCTCGGCCTTGTCGATGAAGATCTGGGCGAGGTCATGCGGGTTCTGCGGCGCGATCAGCGGGCAGAACAGCGCGGTCAGGATCAGGATCGCCAGCACCAGTGCCGAGAGCCAGGCCGCCGGCGTGCGCCGGAAGCTCCAGCCGATATCGCTGTCGAGGAAGCGGCGCAGGCGCCCGGGCTTGGCGGCGGCTTCAGCGGGCATTGGCGCCTCCGGTGAGCGCATCCTCGCGCAGCCGCGGATCGACCCAGGCATAGGTCAGGTCGACCAGCGTGTTGAGCGAGACGAAGATGAAGGAGACGACGATCAGATAGGCCGCCATCACCGGGATATCGACGAAGGTCACGGCCTGGACGAAGAGCATGCCCATGCCCGGCCACTGGAACACCGTCTCAGTGACCAGCGCGAAAGCGATGAGGTTGCCGATCTGCAGGCCGGTCACCGTGATCACCGGCATCAGGCAGTTGCGCAAAGCGTGGCGAAAATTCACGGCTCGGGCCGGCAGGCCGCGCGCCCGGGCGAAGCGGATGAAGTCGGTCCGCATCGTCTCCAGCATCTCGGCCCGCACCAGCCGCATCACCAGCGTGATCTGGAACAGCGACAGCGTGATGCCGGGCAGGATCAGCGCCTTGCGGCCCGAGGCCGTCAACAGCCCGGTGCTCCACCAGCCGATCTGGACGACCTCGCCACGGCCGAAGGCCGGCAGCCATTGCAGGTTCACCGAGAACACCAGGATGAACAGAATGCCGAGCGCGAAACTCGGTAGCGAGACCCCGAGCACCGAGACGAATTGCAGCGCCTTGGCGAGGAGACTGTCTCGCTTGATCGCAGTGTAGACCCCCAGCGGAATGCCGACCGCCAGCGACAGGAAGGTCGCGACCAGCACCAGCTCAAAGGTCGCCGGGAAGCGCTCGGCGATCAGCGTGAACACCTCCTGCTGATTGCGGTAGGAGATGCCGAAATCGCCGCGCACGGCGTTGCCGACAAAGGTCGCGAACTGCAGCACGAAGCCCTTGTCGAGCCCGAGCCTGGTGCGCAATTCGTCGCGCTGCTGCTGGCTCGCCTGCTCGTTCAGCATCAATTCGACGGGATCGCCGACGAAGCGGAAGGTCAGGAAGGCCAGGAACGCCACCGCCAGCATGACGCCGGCGGCGTTGACGAAGCGCTTGAACAGGAAGGCTGGCATCGTCGTTCGACTCCCTTGGGCTGCGCGAACCCCGCCTGTCATTCCGGGACTTCGCGCAGCGAAGAACCCGGAATGACGGGGAGATCACTTCATCATGGTCAGCCACAGGCGCGGCTTGTTGTCCGAAGCCTGGACCGTGGAGGCGACCGTGCTGCGCATCGCCCAGGCCATCGGCTGCTGGTGCAGCGGGATGAAGAGCTGCTCGGCCTTGGCGATCTTCAGCGCCTCCTTCATCAGCTCGATGCGCTTGGGCGTATCGAGCTCGACGCCGGCCTTGTCGATCAGAGCGTCGATGCGCGGATCGCCCCAATTGCCCCAGTTGAACACGCCACCCGTGCCACTCTTGGAACGCAGCACCTGCACCAGGATAGAGTAGGCGTCGATCATCGGCTCGTTGGCCCAGCCGAAGGAGATCACGTCGAAATCGCCCTTCACGCGCTTGGGCGTCTGCTGGCTGCGCGGCGCGAGGCTGAGGTTCGGCTTGAGGCCGGCGCGCGACCACATCGCCGCCACCGCCTGGCAGAACTCTTCCTCGTTGACGAGCGAGTCGCTCTGGCAGTTCATCAGGAAGGAGAAGCCGTTCGGATAACCGGCATCGGCGAGCAGCTTCTTGGCGCCGGCGAGGTCGAAGGGCAGGCGCTGGTCCTGCGAGGGCTCGTAGCCGGGGATTGCCGGGGCGACGAGCGCGCCGGTATTGCGCGAGAGGCCGCGCATCGCCCGTTTCTGCACCGCGTCGATGTCGATGGCGCGGTAGAGCGCCTCGCGCACCTTGATGTCCTTGAAGGGGTTCTTCTCCTTGACGTCGCTCTCGACCAGCTTGTCGGTCAGGTTGAAGGCGAAGAAGACCGAACGCAGTTCGTTGGTCTGCAGCACCTTGACCTCGGTCGAGGCCTGCAGGCGCGGCAAATCCTGCAGCGGCGCGACATTGGTGTAGTCGATCTCGCCGGAGAGCAGCGCCGCGACGCGGGTCGAAGACGAGGTGATCGGCGTGAACTCGATGAGGTCGATATTGTGCTGGGGCTTGTCCCACCAGTCCGCGTTCTTGGCGAAGACCGTCTTGGCGTCGGCGCGGCGGCTCTCGACCTTGAACGGGCCGGTGCCGTTGGCGTTGTCGGTGGCGTAGCCCTTCACGCCCTTGCCGGAGTCGGTGGGGAGCAGCGAATTGTTCGCCTCCATCCACTCCTTGTCGAAGATGAAGATATTGGTGAGGTCGTTGAGCAGCAGCGGATAGGGGCCGTTGACCTCGAGCTCGACCGTGTAGTCGTCGATCTTCTTCGAGCTCTTATAGGCCGGCAGGTTGCCCTTGAGCGGCGAAGTGTCATGGGTGACGCGCGCCAGTGACGCGATGACGTCGTCGGCGGTGAACGGGTTGCCGTTGTGGAATTTGACGTTCTTGCGCAGCTTGAAGCGCCAGGTCGTCGGGGTGACCGTCTCCCAGGATTCCGCCAGCGCCGGCTCGATCTTGAGATCGCCGGTATAGCGCACCAGCCCCTCATAGACGTGGTTCAGCACCGCGAGCGTGAAGGTCTCGCCGTAGGAATAAGGGTCGAGCGAGGCGATCTCGCGCGACGCTCCCCATTTCAGCGTCTTGGCTTCGACCGCGCCGTTCAGCGCGAAGGCGGCGACTGCCGCCAGCAACCAGGCCTTCTTCATTGAACTCTCTCCCCTTCTCGTTGCTCGCCGGCCCGCCTTGCGCACCGGGGAATGCCGTTCAGTTGCCGCCTCTGCAATCATCGTGGCGCTTTGCGCGCCATCTCGTGTGCGATCTTTGAGCAAACTTGCATACGATGCAAGAACCGTATTGTATGCGATTATTGAAGACAAGCGGAAACTCGATTCATGCCGCACCCCGCCCGCCCAACCGCAGCGACCAAGCCCCGATCCAACGGCAAGATGGCCGAGCGGCACGCGCCCGGCTCCCGGGCCCAGGCCGTCTACAAGGCACTGCGGCGCGCCATCATCGAGCAGGCGCTGAAGCCGGGCGTGAAGCTGCCGGAGGATTCTATCGGCGAGCAGCTCGGCGTCAGCCGCACTCTGGTGCGAGAGGCCTTCGGGCGGCTCGCGATCGAGGGGCTGGTCGAGCTCAAACCCAATCGCGGCGCCAATGTCGCCTATCCAACACTGGAGGAAGCGCGCGATGTCTTCGAGGTCCGCCGCGGGCTGGAGCGGCTTGTCGCCGAGAACCTCGCCGGTCGGCTGACCCCGGCGCAATCAGCAGAGCTCGAGGCGCATGTGCGGCTGGAAGAGAAGGCGCATGAACAGGACGGGCCGGAATCGATCCGCCTCTCTGGCGAGTTCCACATCAGGCTCGCCGAGATGACCGGCAACGCCCTGCTGCTGCGCTATGTTCAGGAGGCGTCGTCGCGCTGCTCGCTGATCCTGGCGATCTATGGCCGGCCGCACTCCTCCGAATGCGCCGTCTCCGAGCATCGCCAGTTGATCGAGGCGCTGCGTGCCGGGGACGCCGCCCGCGCTGCCGCACTGATGGACCATCACCTGCAATCCGTCGTCACCCGCGCCTTGCTGGCGCCGCGCGGCGAACGCGACCTCCGCGACGTGCTCGCACCCTATGCCCTGAGTGAAGGATTGACCCCATCGTGACCCAGACGCTGACGCAGGACCGGTCGGCCGCCGCCGAGATCGTCACCTTCGACTTCGCCGCCCTGACGCCGCGCGAGCGCTACAAGCTGCTGATCGGCGCGGTGGTGCCGCGCCCGATCGCGCTGGTGACCACGATCGACGCCAACGGCGTCGTCAACGCCGCGCCATTCTCGTTCTTCAACTGCCTCTCGGCCGATCCGGCGATCCTGGCGCTCGGCGTCGAGTACCGCCAGACCGGCGGGCAAAAGGACACCGGCCGCAATGTCCGCGAGACCCTCGCCTTCACCGTCAACATCGTCTCCGACGCGCTGCTCGACGGCATGAACGCCTGCGCCGTGCCATTCGAGCCGGGCACGGACGAGCTCGCCGAGGCCGGCCTCACCGCAGTGCCGGGCGTCAAGGTGCCCTGCCCCTGGATCGGCCAGGCGCCGGCCGCCTTCGAATGCCGGCACCACACCACGCTCGGCATCGGCAATTCGCGCGAGATCATCCTGGGCGAGGTCGTCTACGCCCATTTCCGCGCCGATACGGTCGATCAGGTGAAGCACTATGTCGATCCCGTCGCGCTTGATGCGATCGGCCGCATGGGCGGGCATGGCTACGCCACGACGCGCGACTATTTCGACCTGCCGACCATGTCCGTCGCCGATTGGCGCGGCGACCGCTCCAAGGCGCGGCGCACGCGGCCAGGCCAGCGCTGAGCGAATGCTTCGTCTGCGCAGGAGCGATTGACCCGGACAGGATTTCCGCCAGCAATGCGGCCTCGCAAATCAGTTCGACGAGGCCCCCATGAACAAGCACGTCTCCGGCATCGATGCCAACAAGCTCGACCGGCTGGCCGAGGTCGCGGTCAAGGTCGGCCTCAACCTGCAGCCGGGTCAGGACCTGTTCCTGACCGCCCCGGTCGCAGCACTGCCGCTGGTCAGGCGTATCGCCGAGCACGCCTACAAGGCCGGCGCCGGCCTCGTCACGCCAATCCTTTCCGACGAGGCGCTGACGCTGGCGCGCTATCGCTACGGCCAGGACGCCAGCTTCGACCGCGCCCCCTCCTGGCTCTATGAGGGCGTCGGCAAAGCCTTCGCAGCCAACACCGCCCGCCTCGCCATCGTCGGCGACAATCCGATGCTGCTCGCCGAGCAGGACCCGGCCAAGGTCGCCCGTGCCAACAAGGCGAACTCGATCGCCTACCAGCCGGCGCTGGAGAAGATCGCCAATTTCGACATCAACTGGAACATCGTCTCTTATCCCGGCACGGCCTGGGCGAGCCAGGTCTTCCCGGGCGACACCGAAGAGGTCGCGGTCGCCCGGCTCGCCGAGGCGATCTTCGCGGCATCGCGCGTCGATCGCGACGATCCGATCGCGGCCTGGGCAGAGCACAACGCCGCGCTGGCGCTACGGACCAGATGGCTGAACGGCCAGCGCTTTTCCGCGCTGCATTTCACCGGGCCGGGCACCGATCTCACCATCGGCCTCGCCGACGGCCACGAATGGGAAGGCGGCGCCTCGACCGCGAAGAACGGCGTCACCTGCAACGCCAATATCCCGACCGAGGAGGTCTTCACCACCCCGCACGCCCGCCGCGTCGAGGGCCATGTCTCCTCGACCAAGCCGCTCTCCTATCAGGGCACGCTGATCGACAATATCCAGGTGCGCTTCGAAGGCGGCCGCATCGTCGAGGCCAAGGCGAGCCGCGGCGAAGAGGTACTGAACAAGGTGCTCGACACCGACGAGGGCGCGCGCCGGCTCGGCGAGGTCGCGCTGGTGCCGCATTCCTCGCCGATCTCGCAGAGCGGCATCCTGTTCTACAACACGCTCTTCGACGAGAACGCCTCCTGCCACATCGCGCTCGGCCAGTGCTATTCGAAGTGCTTCATCGACGGCACCAAGCTGACGCCCGAGCAGATTGCTGCACAGGGCGGCAACCGCAGCCTGATCCATATCGACTGGATGATCGGCTCCGGCGAGGTCGACATCGACGGCGTCAAGCCCGACGGCAGCCGCGTTCCGGTTTTCCGCAAGGGCGAGTGGGCTTGAAGCACCATCTTCATTGCGAGGAGCGAAAGCGACGAGGCAATCCAGGGAAACGTAGAGCTCAGACTCGCCTGGATTGGTTCGCTATGCTCGCAATGACGTGTTCGCGTTCTACCGCCTGAAGCGATTGCGGTAGGCCGCCGGCGAGGTCCGGGCGATCTCGAAGAAGGCCTTGCGGAAGCTCTCCGGCGAGGCGAAGCCGCAGGCGGTGCCTATATCGACGAGCGCCATGTCGCTCTCTTCGAGCAGCTTCATCGCCCGGCCGATGCGTTCGCGCCTGAGCCATTTCAGCGGGCTGACACCGGTGCCGTCGCGAAAGCGGCGCAGGAAGGTACGCTCGCTGAGGCCGGCATGGCGCGCCATCGCGCCGATCTCCAGCGGCTCCGACAGGCGCTGGCGCGCCCAGTCGAGCACCGCCGCGATCGAGCGACCGGGCCGGGCCTGGATCGGCGCCTCGACATATTGCGCCTGGCCGCCATCGCGATGCGGCGGCATCACCAGCCGGCGCGCCACGATATTGGCGATCTTCGTGCCATGATCGGCCCGGATCAGGTGCAGGCAGGCGTCGATACCGGCGCTGCTGCCAGCCGAGGTGACGACGCCATCGTCCTCGACATAGAGCACGTCGTCGACCAGCGTCGCGCCCGGGCAGGCATCGGCGAGATGTGGCGCGTGCCGCCAATGCGTCGTCGCGCGCCGGCCTTCAAGCAGCCCCGCCGCCGCCAAGACGAAGGCGCCCGAGCAGATCGAGAGGAGTCGCGCCCCACGCCGATGCGCCGCTTGCAGCGCTTCGATCAGCGCAGGAGGCGGCGCCTCGTGGCGATTGCGCCAACCAGGGATGACGACGGTCTGCGCTTCCTCGAGAATGTCCAGCCCGGCATCGACCTGCAGCGAGAAGCCGCCCATGGCTCGGATCGGCCGCTCGACCGCAGCGACGCGGAAGCGATACCAGGGAAAGTCGAACTCCGGCCGCGGCAAGGCAAAGGCCTCGACGACGATGCCGAACTCGAAGGTGCAAAGACCGTCATAGGCGATGGCAACGACCTCGTGCGGCGTGGCGAGGCGGTCGATTCCGGCGTCAGCATGCATTTGGCGGAAACCTGCCAGACATTGTCATTTCCGCTACTGCCTGAAATCCGCGCCGGCCGCTACCCCTGTCTCCATCGCAAGCCCGATGAGGACCGCCATGGCCACCGCAGTCACCGAAATCCCCGCAGCCCCCGCGCACATCGCCCGCGCCCATTTCGAGGCGATGCTGACCTTCGAGACCGATTGCTGGGATACGCATGAGGCGCTGAAGATGAACGATCGCGACTTTGTCCTCGTCGATGTGCGCTCGCCGGCACTCTATGCCGAGGGTCATATCGACGGCGCGATCAACATCCCGCATGGCAAGATGACCGCCTCCAGGATGGCCGAGCAGCCGGAGGGCAAGACGTTCGTGGTCTATTGCGCCGGCCCGCATTGCAACGGCGCCAACCGCGCCGCAGTCCGGCTCTCGCGCCTCGGCCTACCGGTCAAGCTGCTGATCGGCGGCGTCACCGGCTGGCTCGACGAAGGCTTCTCGCTGACCGCGTCGAGCTGAGCTAGGCGATCCGGCCGAGCGCCTGCTCGATCGCGGCGAAGATCTCCTCGATCTCGGCGGGCGCTATCACCAATGGCGGCGATAGCACGAGCGTGTCGCCGGCATTGCGGATCAGGACGCCGGCGTCGAGGCAGAGCGTGTTCGCCTCACCGCCCCTGGCGCCATCGGCGCCAGGACGAGGCGCCAAGTCGATCGCGCAGAGCAAACCGGCGGTGCGGATATCGACGACATGGGCGGCGCCCTTCAGCCGGTGCGCCCGCTCCTCCCAGAGCGGCTGCACCTTGGCGAGGCCGCCCAGAATGTCCTGCTCGGCAAAGACGTCCAGCGTCGCCATGCCGGCAGCGCAGGCGAGCGGATGGGCTGAATAAGTGTAGCCGTGGAAGAGTTCGATCGCCTCGGGCGAACCGGCCATGAAGGCGTCGTAGACTTGGCCGGCGACAAGGACGCCGCCCATCGGCACCGCGCCATTGGTCATGCCCTTGGCGCAGCTCATCAGGTCCGGCCTGACGCCATAGGCCTGCGCCGCGAAGGGACTGCCCAGCCGGCCGAAGCCGGTGATGACCTCGTCGAAGATCAGCAGGATGCCGTGCTTGTCGCAGATCGCGCGCAGGCGTTCGAGATAGCCTTTCGGCGGCGGATAGACCCCGCCGGAGCCCGTCACCGGCTCGACGATAACGGCGGCGACCGTCTGGGGATCATGGATCTGCAGCAGGGCTTCCAACGCCTCGGCCGCGGCGAGCCCGCCTTCCGGCCGGCCGCGCGAGAAGGCCATCGTCGCACGGTCATAGGGCAGCGGCAGATGCGCGACATCGGGCAAGAGCGGCCCGAAGGCGGCCTTGTGCCGACCGATCCCAGACACTGAAAGCCCGCCCCAGCCCATGCCGTGATAGCCCTTGGCCCGGCCGATCAGCTTGGTGCGCCCCACCTGGCCGCGGGCGTGGTGGTAGCCCCGCGCGATCTTAAGTGCGGTATCGACCGCCTCCGAGCCGGAATTGACAAAGAAGACATGGTCGATGCCCTCGGGGGCGAAGTCGCAGAGCCTGGCAGCATAGGCCTGCGCACCGGGATGGCTCATCTTGAAGGAGGAGACGAAGTCGAGCCGGCCAGCGGCTCCGCGGATCGCTTCGGTAATCCTGGCCTGGCCGTGCCCGGCATTGACGCACCAGAGCCCGGCCATGCCGTCGAGCACGCGCCGCCCGTCCGGCGTGATGTAGTGCATGCCCTCGGCTCGCTCGAACAGCAGCGGCACCTGCCGGAAAGCACGCATCGGCGTAAACGGCATCCAGAACGCGTCGGGAGCGTTGTCGCGGCGGCTTTCGGCGGCAAATGCATGCGCGGTCATCGGCGGCTCCTCGCTATGAACAGCCGTATGATGTCTTTCTTAAGTTCAAAAGACAATAGCAAGAATACCAGACCGCTTCAGTCCAGCCCGTCCGGCCTGCGCAATTGCATGGCGCGCTGGAGATGGCTCCGCATCAGGGCGCTGGCGAGCTGGAGGTCGCCAGCCTCGATCGTCGAAAGCATCTGCAGGTGCTCGCGACTGTTCACCACGACGCGCTCATAGCCATAGGTCCAGTCATAGTTGGAGAGCCGGCGCATCTGGTTCTGCCGGCGCACCGCCGAATGCATGAAACGGTTGCCGGAAGCCGCCGCCAGCCCCTCGTGGAAGTCGGCGTTCATCTCGTAGAAGCCGATCGCCGAGCTTTCCCTCCACGGCTGCGACAGCGTCAGCTCGTGCCGGGCCCGCATCTCGTCGATCCAGCCCTGCTCCAGCGCAAATCCGGGTTCCAGAAAGACCATCGGCTCGATCATCAAACGGAAGCGGTAACGCTCGTCATGCGCCGACTGATCGCGCGGCTCGTGCAGGAAGCGCCAGCCATAGCCGCGCTTGCGCTCGACCATGTCGAGATCGGCGAGCCGCGCCATCAGGCGCTGCACCTCCGGCCGGCCAAGATCATAGCGCCGCATCAGTTCAAGCTCGGAGATCTCGTCGGGCAGTCGCCCGCCATGGCGGTCCTGCGCCACCTTGACCATGACGAGCTCGGTCGCGTCGGCGCCCGGGCCGTGATCGGTGAGAGCCTCGGGCGCACTCAGCAACTCGACGCCCTTGTTCGGATGCCGACGCACCAGCCCCTGCCGGGCGAGGTGGTCGATCGCGGCCCGCACCGGCGTGCGCGAGACGTTGAGGCGGCGGGCCGCGCTGTTCTCGTTGAGCCAGGCGCCCACTTCGAGTCCATCCTCGCGGACCATGCGGAGGATCCGCTCGGCGATCTCCTGCTGCAAACGTGTCGGCGCCGTCATCAAAAGGCTCTTGATTGTCTTAGTTTGAAATGAAATACATTATAGTCAGACACTGCACCAGCGCGAACCCGCGGAGATCCGGCCATGGTCGAGCCCTTTCCCTTCGTCGATGTCTCCGGCACGCCCTATGAGCGCGGCCGCCAGCATGGCGCGGCGGTGCCCAAGCGCGTCAAGCGCTCGATCGAACTCTATGGCGGACAGCTCGGTGATCTCGGCTATGACGCCGCCGCCAAGTCGCGCCTGATCGGCGAGTTCGCCCGCGAGATTGAAGCCTTCGGCAAGCATTATGTCGAGGAAATGCGCGGCATCGCCGACGGCGCCGGCGTCGCGCTCGAAGATGTCATCATGATCAACGCCCGCACCGAGGTGATCGCCAAGGCGAAGCTCGAAAAGAGCAAGCCGGTCGGGGCTGAGGAGGAGCTGGACGACGGCTGCACCGGCGCGATCATCCTGCCCGAGCGCAGCGCTACAGGCGAGCTGATCCACGGCCAGAACTGGGACTGGAAGGCCGAATGTGCCGAGACGGCGATCGTATTGCGCGTGCGCCGCGACGACGGCCCGGACTTCCTGACCTTCGTCGAGGCCGGCGGCCTTGCCCGCTGCGGCATGAACGCCGCCGGCATCTCGATCACCGCCAACTATCTCGAAAGCGAGCGCGACTTCACGCAGACCGGCGTGCCTCTCGCTCTGATCCGCCGCAAGGTCCTGGAGCAGGAGCATTTCGCCTACGCCATCAAGGCAGTCGCGACGACGCCGAAGGCCTGCTCGAACAATATGATGCTCTCGACAGTCGCCGGCTTCGGCATCGACTTCGAGTGCGCGCCCGACGCCGCCTTCCCGCTCTATCCCGAGGACGGGCTGATCGTGCACGCCAACCATTGGGTCGGCCAGGTCGCGCTGACCAAGATCACCGATACCGGCACGCCGCGCGTACCCGAGAGCTTCTACCGCGACTGGCGGGTCAAGAAGCTGCTGAACGAGGCCAGTCGCAAGCTTACGGTCGATGATCTGAAGGAAGCTTTCTTCGACGATTTCCTGACGCCGCATTCGGTCTGCCGGCCGCCGCGCCTCAACGATACCGGGAATCTTTCGGCCACCGTATCGATGGTGATCATGCAGCCCGCCAAGGGCACGATGGAGGTCGCGCCGCTGCCGGCCCTCAACCGCATCTTCACCCGCTACAGCCTCACCGATGAACCAATGACGCTGGCGCAAGCCGCCGAATAAGGCGGCACCGACAGCGTCCAAGCCAAAACCATAAGACAAGGGGAACCCGCCGATGCACAGCCGACGCCGCCTTTCCCTCGCCCTCGCCGGATTGGGCCTCGCGACCGCAGCCGCCTTGCCGGCCGCGGCCGCAGCCCTGCGCGTGCACCTCAACGCCGACATCCGCAGCATCAATCCCGGCGTCAACCGCGACGACAATACCGACTCGGTCGTCTTGCATGTCGTCGAGGGCCTCGTCGCCTATGGCGAGGACTCGGCGGTGAAGCCGCTTCTGGCCGAGAAGGTCGAGGTCTCGTCCGATGGCAAGAGCTACACTTTCACGCTGCGCAAGGGCGTGAAGTTCCACAACGGCGCCGAACTGACCTCGGCCGACGTGGTCTGGAGCTGGAATCGCTACATGGATCCGAAGACCGACTGGCGCTGCCTGTCGGAGTTCGACGGTCGTGGCCGCGCCAAGGTCGAGACGGTCACGGCGCCAGACCCGGCGACGGTCGTGTTCAAGCTGGATCAGCCGAGCTCGCTCTTCCTCGCCAACATCGCCCGCACCGACTGCGCGATGACCGCGATCCTGCACAAGGATTCGCTGAAGGCCGACGGCTCCTTCGACAAACCGATCGGCACTGGCCCCTACAAGTTCGGCGAATGGAAGCGAGGCGAATTCATCCGCCTTTCCCGCAACGAGACCTATGCCAGCCTGCCGGGCGCGCCCGACGGCTATACCGGCGGCAAGCGCCCGCTCGTCGACGAAGTCCGCTTCATGGTGATTCCGGACGGCGCCACCGCCAAGGCGGCGCTGCTGAGTGGCAATATCGACATCGTCCCCGACGTCGCCAATGCCGAGGTCAAGGAGCTCAAGAAGGACCAGCGCGTCGGTCTCTCGATCACGCAGAACATGGGACTGGTCGGCATTCTCCTGCAGACGCGCGATCCGCTGCTCGGCAACGTCAAGCTGCGCCAGGCGATCGCGGCGGCGATCGACACCGAGGAATTGGTCGCCCAGGTCACCGACGGGCTCGGCAAGCGCAACAACTCGATCGTGCCGGCGATGTCGTCCTATTACGGGGCGGTCCAGGCCAAGGGCTATAAGCACGACCTCGCCGCGGCCAAGAAGCTGCTCCAGGAAGCCGGCTACAAGGGCGAGCCTTTGGTCATGCTGGCCAACAAGCGCTACCCGCAGAGCTTCGACGCCGCCGTGGTCTCGCAGCAGATGCTCCAGGCCGCCGGCATCAACGTTCAGATCGAAGTGCTGGAATGGGCGACGCAGCTCGACCGCTACAGCAAGGGCAATTACCAGCTCCAGGCCTTCCCCTATTCGGCCCGGCTCGACCCCGCCCTCTCCTTCGAATCCGTGACCGGCCCGAAGGCGACCCAGCCGCGTAAGGTCTGGGACAATCCGGAAGCGCAAGCTTTGCTCGACAAGTCGATGGTCGTCTCGGACAAGGCCGAACGCCAGAAGCTCTTCGACGAACTGCACCAGCGCTTCATCGCCGAGGTGCCGATGGTGATGCTCTATAACGGCATCGATGCCGGCGCCTATGGCAAGCGGATCAAGGGCTACAACTCCTCGATCCTGTCCAAGCCGAGGCTCTGGGAAGTCACGGTCGCGGACTAAGCCGCGCCGTTGACCTCGATCAGGTCCTTGATGATGTGATGGGCGGTGAGCGTAGCCAGCCGCTCACCATCTCCTGCCCGGATCGCTGCGACCATGGCGTGATGATCGGCGTCGCTGGCGAGAAGGGCCTGGTGCGAGGCCCAGACCGTGACCGCCGAGCCGCGCGAGCGGTCGCGCAGGCTCCAGATCGTCTCGACCAGCACCGGATTGCCGCAATGGGCGTAGATCAGGCTATGGAAGGCGCGGTTGATCTCGCTCTGCTCGACGCGTGTGCCGCTCTGCACCGCCCGGCTGAACTCGTGGGCGAGCGTCTCGAGCTTTGCGATCGCCTCTTCATCCATCTGGCCGACCACCAGGCGACAAGCAGCGCTTTCGAGAATGATGCGGGTGTCGCGGATGGCGTGATAGGTAGCGAGATCGATCTCGGTCACCCGGTAGCCGCGATTGGGCACATGCTCGATCGTCTTGCGTACGGCGAGTTCGTCGAGCGCGGCGCGGACGTCGAAGCGCGTCGCCTGGAAGGCCTCCTCCAGATCGATCTGGCGCAGCCATTCGCCCGGCCGATAGGCGCGGACATGGATCGCCCGGGCAATCTCGTTGGCGAGTTCGCCCTTGGCGCGCTGGGTCTTGGGACGAGGGGCCATAGCGGGTCTCTAGAGCATTTGAACGACGCTTGTGAACTGGCTCACCTGCGTCGCGCACAGCCGGCACAACATTTGTCGAATCCGGCTTGCGGTGCCAATCGTATCATGCAACAAAATTGGCGCCAATCTTATAACCAATTAGGAAACGCCGCATGACCGCTCCCGCTGCAAAGCCCGCCAAGCAGGACGACGCGGCGGCGATCGCCCGCGCACTCTACGATCTCGGCCCCACTCCGGTGATCGCCTGCAAGGCCGATCCGCGCTTCAGCTATTGCCTCTATGTTCCGAAGACACTGGGCAAGGGCGGCCAGCCTCCCGAGCTCGTCGTCACCATGCACGGCACCGGCCGCGGCTTCACCGGCTATCGCGATGCCTTCGAGGCCTTCGGCCGCTGGAACAACTGCATCATCCTCGCCCCGCTCTTCCCGATCGGCGTGATGGGCGACGGCAACCGCAACGGCTTCAAATACATGCGCGAGGGCGAGGTCCGCTACGACCACATCCTGCTCGCCATGGTCGAGGAAGTCGCCCAGCATTACGGCCTGCGCTTCGACCGCTTCGCCTTGTTCGGCTATTCCGGCGGCGGCCATTTCACCCATCGCTTCCTGATGCTGCAGCCGCACAAGCTCTGGGCCGCCTCGATCGGTGCGCCGGGTTCTGTGACCCTGCTCGATCCGACGCGCGACTGGTGGGTCGGCACCCGCAACATGGCCGAGCTTTTCGGCACCGCTCCCGATATCGAAGCGATGCGCAAGGTCGCAGTCCAGATGATTGTCGGCGCCGCCGATCTCGAGACCTGGGAGATCACCCACCAGCCCGGCAATGCCAGCTGGATGCCCGACGCAAACCATGCCGGCACCAATCGCCCCGAGCGGCTCGACAGCTTGCGCCGCAACTTCGAGGAGCACGGCATCACCGTGCGCTTCGACCTGGTGCCGAACATGCCGCATGACGGGCTGAAGGCGGTCTCGCGGGTCGAGGACTTCTTCGCCGACGTGCTCGCCACGCGCCGATCCGGCGCGGCCAAGGCGGCCTGAGCCGGCCCGGACCGCGAACAGCGAGGGGAACGACAATGAACCGCCGGCTCATCTCCGCCTTCGCCCTCCTCGCTCTTGCGAGCCCCGCCACGGCGCAGACGATCAATGTCGCGCTCAACGCCGACATCCGCTCGACCAATCCGGGCGTGAACCGCGACGACAACACCGACGCCGTCGTCCTGCACATGGTCGAAGGGCTGGTCGGCTATCGCGAGAACGGAGCAGTCGCGCCGCTGCTGGCGGAGAAGATCGCCGTTTCCCCTGATGGGCTGAGCTACAGCTTCACCCTGCGCAAAGGCGTCAAGTTCCACAACGGCGCCGAGCTGACCTCGGCGGACGTCCTCTGGAACTGGAGCCGCTACATGGACCCGAAGACCGACTGGCGCTGCCGGTCGGAATTCGATGGCCGCATCGGCATGAAGGTGACCGGCGTCACGGCGCCCGATCCGTCGACCGTCGTGATGACGCTGGAGAAGCCGAGCGCGCTCTTCCTCGACACGATGGCGCGCACCGACTGCGCCATGGTCGCGATCATCCACAAGGACTCGCTGAAGCCTGACGGCAGCTGGGATAAGCCGATCGGCACCGGCCCCTTCATGCTCAGCGACTGGCGCCGCGGCGAGTTCGTCTCGCTGAAGCGTTTCGAGGGCTATGTCTCTCCAGCGGGCGACAGGCGCGACGGCTATGTCGGCCGCAAGCGCGCTCTCGTGCCCGAGGTCAAGTTCCTCGCCATCGCCGATGGCGCGACCGTCAAGGCCGGCCTGATCTCGGGGGCGCTGCATATCGCCGACATCCCGGATTCCGACCTGCCAGAGATGCAGAAGAGCAATAGCGTTCAGGTCATGACCGCGCCGAGCGCGACCAAGCATGCACTGCTGCTCCAGAGCCGAGATCCGCTATTATCAGATGTCCGGATGCGTCAGGCGATCACGGCTGCGCTCGATCTCGACGAGCTCGTTGCCCAGGCCTCGAACGAGCTCGGCAAGGTCAACAACTCCGCCGTACACATGGCCTCGCCCTATTACAGCGAGGTCCAGCGCCAGCGTTACACTCACGATCCGGCGCGAGTGAAGAAGCTGCTCGCCGAGGCCGGCTACAAGGGCCAGACGATCAAGCTGATCGCCAACAAGCGCGCGACCGTCCCGAGCTTCCCGGTCGCAGTCGTGGCTCAGGCGATGCTCCAGGCAGCCGGCATCACCAGCGAGATCGAAGTGCTGGAATGGGCGACGCAGCTCGACCGCTACAGCAAGGGCAACTACCAGATGATGTCCTTCAGCTACTCCGCCCGCATCGATCCGGCCCAGAGCTACAACCAGTTCAGCGGCCCCAAGGACACCTACCCATCCAAGGCCTGGGACAATCGCCGCGCCGACGAATTGATCGAGAAGGCGACGATCACCGCCGATGAGGGCGAGCGCCAGAAGCTGTTCGACGAGTTGCACAAGCTCATGCTCGCCGATGCGCCGCTGATCTTCCTCTACAATCAGGTCGACACCGCCGTGGTCTCGAAGCGCCTGCAGGGCTTTGCTCCCTGGGTCGCCTCGAAGCCGAGGCTCTGGGAGGTCGGCCTCGCCAATTGAACCGTCGCAAGCGCGACGGCACGATCACAACGACAAACGAAAACAACAGGGGACCGAGATGAAGTATCTTTTTGCGCCGGCCGCCGCCCTCCTCGCCTTCGCCGCGCCAGCTGCGGCACAGTCGATCACGGTGGCGGTCGCCGCCGACATCCGCAGCAATAATCCCGGCGTCAACCGCGACGACAATACCGACGATTTCGCGCTGCAGCTGGTCGAGGGACTCGTCGGCTACAATGAGGGCGGCGTCGCGACGCCGCTGCTCGCCGAAAAGGTCGATCTCTCGGCCGACGGCAAGACCTACACCTTCACGCTGCGCCAGGGCGTCAAGTTCCACAACGGCGCCGAACTCTCCTCGGCCGACGTGCTGTGGAGCTGGAACCGCTACATGGACCCGAAGACCGACTGGCGCTGCACCATCGAGTTCGATGGCCGCTCGGGCCTGAAGGTCGAGGAGGCGACGGCGCCGGATCCGCGCACCTTCGTCATGAAGATCGACAAGCCGAATGCGCTCTTCCTCGATACCCTCGCCCGCACCGACTGCGCGATGACCGCGATCCTGCACAAGGATTCGGTCAAGGCCGACGGTTCCTGGGACAAGCCGATCGGCACCGGCCCCTACAAGTTCGGCGAGTGGAAGCGCGGCGAATATTTCACCATGACCGCCTTCGAGGGCTACAAGTCGCCGAAGGATGGCGGCAAGGCCGACGGCTATGTCGGCTCCAAGCGCCCGCTGCTCAAGGACGTCAAGTTCCTGATCGTCAAGGACCCGGCGACGGTGAAGGCCGGCCTGCTCTCCGGCGCGCTCGACATGGCCGAAATCCTGCCGAGCGACGCAGCCGAGCTGAAGAAGAACCCCAAGCTCTCGGTCGCAGCCGAGCCCAATGCCGTGCGCCACGTCTTCCTGATCCAGGTCAAGGATGCGGTGATGGGCAACCAGAAGCTGCGCCAGGCGATCGCCGCCGCGCTCGACATGGATGAGATCGTCGCCGCCTTCTACAACGACCTCGGCAAGCCCAACACCTCGCCGATCTATTCCGGCTCGAGCTATTTCGGCGAGGTCGAGAAGAAGGGCCATGTCTACGACGCCGCCCGCGCCAAGAAGCTGCTGCAGGAGGCCGGGTACAAGGGCGAGAAGATCGTGATCCTCGCCAACAAGCGCCCGATCGTGCCGAGTTTCCCGGCCGCGGTCGTTGCGCAGCAGATGCTGCAGGCCGTCGGCATCAACGCCGAGATCGAGGTGCTGGACTGGGCTACCCAGCTCGATCGCTACAACAAGGGCAACTACCAGATGCAGTCCTTCTCATTCTCGGCCCGCTTCGATCCCGCAATCGCCTTCGAGCAGTTCTCGGGGCCGAAGGACAAGCAGCCGCGCAAGACCTGGGACAACCCGGAAGCACAGAAGCAGATCGACAAGCTCTACGTCACCTCCGATCGGGCCGAGCGGCAGAAGCTCGTCGACGAGCTGCACAAGCGCGTCATCGACGAAGTGCCGATGATCTTCGCCTTCAACGGCCTCGACATCATCGCCCATGCCAAGCGCGTCCAGGGCTTCAAGCCGTGGCAGTCCAAGCTGCGCATGTGGGAAGTGACGCTGGCGAACTGACGTCATCCGCATCGACAGCACGCCGGGAGGAAACCGATGCTGCGCTTTGCGCTGACGCGCATCCTCATGTCCGTGCCGACACTATTGATCGTGTCGGTTTCGGTCTTTGCCTTGATCCGGCTGATCCCGGGCGATCCAGCCTCGCTGATGCTGGGGGACCTCGCGACCCCGGCCTCGATCGCCGACCTGCAGGCCAGGCTCGGGCTCGACAAGAGCGTGCCGGTCCAGTTCGGCATCTGGTTCGGCAACCTGCTCAAGGGCGATCTCGGCCAGTCGATCAACTCGCAGCAGGCGGTGCTGCCGCTGATCCTGCAGCGCTTCTGGATCTCGGCCCAGATCGTGCTGGTCGCGGTCGCGCTCGCCAGCCTGGTCGCCGTGCCGGCCGGCGTGCTCGCCGCCTGGAAGCAGGACACCTCGCTCGACCTCAGCCTCGTCGCGACTGCGACGCTGCTGCTCTCGATCCCGACCTTCTGGCTCGGCCTTTTGCTGCTGCTGTTCTTCGGGCTCAAGCTCGAATGGCTGCCGGTCGTCGGCTATGTCTCGATCGCCGAGAACCCCGTCGCCGGCATCCTCTATCTGATCATGCCGATCATGACGCTCTTCCTTCACGAGATCGGCGTGATCCTGCGCATGGCCCGTGCCTCGACGCTGGAAGTGCTGCGGCTCGACTACATCACCCATGCCCGTGCCAAGGGGCTGACCGAAGGCGCCGTGCTCTGGAACCACGCCTTCAAGAACGCCTTCGGCCCGACCTGGACGCTGATCGGCCTCGTCCTCGGCAATCTCCTGGGCGGCATCGCGGTGGTCGAGACGGTCTTCACCATCCCCGGCCTCGGCCGCCTGCTGGTCGATTCGATCTTCGCCCGCGACTATCCGGTGATCCAGGGCTGCATGCTCTTCGTCGCCTTCACCTATGTGCTGGTCAATCTCGTGATCGACCTCTGCTATCCGATCTTCGATCCGAGGGTGACGGCGCAATGAGGCTCCCTGCTCCCAATGCCCTGGTCGGCGGCACGCTGATCGGCTTCCTCGCCATCGTCGCTTCGGTCAGCGCGCTCTGGACGCCCTATGATCCGCTGCGGCTCTCCTTCCGCGCCAAGCTCGCAGCGCCCTCGGCGATGCACTGGCTCGGCACCGACGAGTTCGGCCGCGACGTGCTCTCGCGCTTGATGGCGGGCGCCGCGACATCCGTCTGGATCAGCCTGCTGACGGTCGCGCTCGCCGTGTCGCTCGGCACGGTCATCGGCCTGTTCTCGGGCTATGTCCGCGGCTGGGTCGACCGCACCATCATGGCCTTTAACGATGCGCTGCTGGCCTTCCCCGGCATCCTCTTGGCGCTCGGCCTGCTCGCGGTCGTGGGCGCCAACAAATACGGCATCATCGTTGCGCTGGGCATCGCCTATGCGCCCTCGGTCGCCCGCATCGTGCGCGGCACCGTCCTGTCGCTGCGCGAGCGCGAGTTCATCTCGGCATCGCGGGTGATGGGCAACTCCGAGGGCTTCACCATGCTGCGCCACATCCTGCCCAACTGCATCGCGCCGCTGACCGTGCTGGCGACCTCGATGTTCGGCTGGGTGCTGCTGGCCGAGAGCTCGCTCTCCTTCCTCGGCCTCGGCGTGCCGCCTCCGGCCCCGACCTGGGGCAACATGCTGGCGGGCTCGCGGCCCTATATCGGCCAGGCGGTCTGGCTCGGCATCTTCCCGGGCCTCGCCATCTCGCTGACGCTGCTCGGCATCAACCTGCTCGGCGATGCGCTGCGCGACAAGCTCGACCCGCGGATGAGGGGTGCGCGATGACCTCCACCAAACCTCTGCTCGAAGTCGACGGCCTCACGCTCAGGATCGGTGCGAGCGGCCGCACCGTGGTCAACGATGTCAGCTTCAGCGTCTCGCCCGGCGAGATCGTCGGCATCGTCGGCGAATCCGGCTCCGGCAAGACGCTCGCGGCCCGTGCCGTGATGGGCTTCATCCCGCCGGCCGTGCGCCTCATCTCCGGCTCGATCCGCTTCGACGGCGAGGAGGTCACGACCATGGCGCCAAAGCGCCTGCGGGCGATCCGCGGCGCCAAGGTCGGCATGGTCTTCCAGGAGCCGATGACCTCGCTCAACCCGTCCATGCTGATCGGCCGTCAGCTCGAAGAAGGGCTCGCGCTGCATCGCAAGCTCGACGCCGCCGGCCGGCGCGAGCTCATCCTCGACATGCTCCGCCGCGTCGGCATCCGCGATCCCGAGGGCGCCTTCAACGCCTATCCGCACCAGTATTCCGGCGGCATGCGCCAACGCATCATGCTGGCCTCGGTGATGCTGCTGAAGCCAGCGCTGCTGCTCGCCGACGAGCCAACCACCGCGCTCGACGCCGTCGTTCAGCGCGACGTGATGGAGCTGATGGTCGACCTGACCAAGGAGAATGGCACCGCCGTGCTCTTGATCTCGCATGATCTCGGCATGGTCGCGCGCTATTGCAGCCGCATCGTCGTGATGTGCCAGGGCGATGTCGTCGAGCACGGCAAGAGCGAGGACATCCTCGCCCGGCCGCAGCATCCCTATACCCGCAAGCTGCTCGCCGCGATGCCGCATCGCGAGCCGGCGCGCGCGGTGCCGGAGGCGCAAACGCCTCTCGTCGCGGTCAAGGATCTCGTCGTCGACTATGGCGGCCGCCAGGGCTTCTTCCGCAAGGAGCAGGGCAAGCGGGCCCTGCATGGCATCAGCCTATCGGTGAAGCCGGGCGAGGTCGTCTCGGTCGTCGGCGGCTCCGGCTCCGGCAAGACCACGCTCGGCCACGCCATCGCCGGCCTGATCAAGCCGAGCGAGGGCGCGATCCTGTTCAACGGCAGGCCGATCGCCAGGAACGAGACGGCCTATTGGGACTATCGGCTGAACTGCCAGATGGTCTTCCAGGACCCCTATTCCTCGCTCGATCCGCGCATGACCATCGGCGAGCTCGTCGGCGAACCCTTGCGGCTGGTCAAGGGCATGGGCGCGACCGAGAAGAAGGCGCGGCTCGCCGAAGTCCTGGGAGAGGTTGGCCTTGGCGACGGCTTCGCCGAGCGCTATCCGCATGAGCTCTCCGGCGGCCAGCGCCAGCGCGTCGCCATCGCCCGCGCCATCATCCGCCGGCCGAGCTTCGTCATCGCCGACGAGCCGGTCTCGGCGCTCGATGTCACCGTGCGCGCGCAGGTGCTGGAGCTCTTCGCGCAGCTGCAGAAGAAGCACGGCTTCTCCTGCCTGTTCATCAGCCACGACCTCGGCGTGGTCGAGCAGGTCTCCGACCGTGTCGTCGTCATGCAGGACGGCCGCATCGTCGAGGAAGGCACGCGCGACCAGATCTTCGACGCCCCCCAGCACGACTACACCCGCAAGCTGCTCTCTGCCGTGCCAGGTCTCGAAAGCACGCAGGATGGCGGCGTCCGCCTGTTCTGGCGGCTGGCCGAGCCGGAGACGGCGTGACGAAAGCCGTCATGCTCGGCCTTGTGCCGAGCATCCACGTCTTGAACACGCCCTCGGCCAGCAAAGACGTAGATGGTCGGGACAAGCCCGACCATGACCGGACGTGCAATGCGAACTGAAGGTCCGCACCATGAAGAACGGAATGATCGTCGCCCCGCAGCCGGAAGCGGTCGAAGCCGGCGCCGCCGTGCTGGAGCGCGGCGGCAATGCGATCGACGCGGCGATCGCCTGCGCCTTCATGCAGGGCGTCGTCGATCCGCTGATGTCCGGCATCGGCGGCTTCGGCTCGATGCAGCTCTACATGCCCGGCAAGGGCGTCCACGAGATCGTCGAGTTCTACGCCCGCGCCTCCTATTCCGCGAAGCCGGAGATGTGGCAGGACAGGCTGCGCGGCCAGTCGCGCGACGGCTTCGCCTTCCTGCTCGAAGGCGGCATCAACGAGTTCGGCCATCTCGCCGTCTGCACGCCTGGCAGCGTCAAGGGCTACGATTATGTGCTCTCGCGCTTCGGCACGATGGACTGGGCCGATGTCATGGCGCCTGCGATCCGGCAGGCGCGCGAGGGCGTGCTGGTCCGCCCGCACATGCACTGGTTCTGGACGCAGGACCAGAGCGGCTCCGGCCAGGTCAACACCTCGGACAAGCTGCGCTACAGCGAGACCGGCAAGCGCCTCTATTTCCGTCCCAACGGCAGCGCGAAGCGCCCCGGCGACATCATCGTCAACGCCGACATGGCCAACACGCTGGAACGGCTCGCCAGGGGCGGCGCCGACCTGTTCTACCACGGCGAGCTCGCCGAGGAGATCGCCGCCGACTTCGCGGCGCATGGCGGACTGATCTCGCGCGAGGACCTTGCCCGCTACGAGCTTTCGGTCGCCCAGCCGATCTGGGGCTCCTATCGCGGCCACCGCATCTCGACCTCGCCGCCGCCGGCGAGCGGCATGTCGATGCTGCAGATCCTCAACATGCTGGAGCCCTTCTATATCGGCTCGCTGACGCATGGCAGCGCCGAGCATGTCCGCCTGCTGGCGGAGGCGATGAAGCGCATGACCATCGACAAGGACCAGTTCATGGGCGACCCGGCCTATGTCGACGTCCCCGTCGAGCGCCTGATCTCGAAAGAGCATGCGGCAGAGCAGGCTGACAGCATCCGCCGCGGCGAGCGCGCCGACGTCAAGCGGCTGGAGCGCTCATCGTCGCGCGAGACCACCCATGTCACCGTGGTCGACCGCCACGGCAACGCGGTCGCGCTGACCCATACGCTCGGCAGCCCGTCGGGCGCGATCACCGAGGGTCTCGGCTTCATCTACAACGGCACGATGAGCCGCTTCGACCCGCGCCCCGGCCGCGCCGGCTCGATCGCGCCCGGCAAGCGCCGCTCCTCCTCGGCGGCGCCGACCATCGTCTTCAAGGGCGAAAAGCCCTTCATCGTGATGGGCGCGCCCGGTGGCAGCTATATCGCGCCGGCCATGGCGCAGGGCATCATGAACGTCATCGATTTCGACATGTCGATGCTGGAAGCGGTGGCAGCGCCGCGCGTCATGGGCGTGTCGAACTCGATCGACATCTCAAACCGCATCCGCCGCAGCGTCGAGGCTGAACTCAAGGCCAATGGCTATGACGTCAAGCGCTCGGCCCAGAGCTATCCCTTCGCCGCGCTCCACGGCGTCAAGATCGAGGACGGGTTCGCGACCGGCGGCGCCGACCCGCAGCGCGACGGCATGGCGATCTCGGTGCCCGCCTGAAGTCGCTTCACACCGGCGCGATCTGCAGCGGGTCGACCGAGATCGCCCGCTTCAGCGTGCGCAAGCCGAAGGTCGTGCGCGACTGCCGCATCCCCGGCAGGCGGTAGATCTTCTCGCGCAGGAAGCGCTCATAGTGCTCGGTGCCGCTGACCACGGCCTTGACCAGATAGTCGTAGTCGCCGGTGACGAGATGGGCCTCGACCACCTCGGGAATCCGCGTCAGCGCCTCGCCGAAGCGGTCGAGCAATTTGTCGTCATGCTTGTCGAGCGTGATCTCGATGAAGACGACATTGTCGAGCCCGAGGGCGCGATGGTTCAGCACCGCGACATATTTCTCGATCGCGCCGCTCTCCTCGAGCCGCTTCACCCGCGTCCAGCAGGGCGAGGGCGAGAGGCCGACCTTCTCGGCCAGCGCATTGATCGTCAGCCGGCCATCCTCGTTCAGGGCCGAAAGGATGCGCCGATCGATCGCATCCAGCTCCTCGCCGCGCCTTGCCTTGATCGCCATGGAGTGAATTTTCCGCCAAAAGTCGATATGGCAGAAAGATCATCCGACTAGAAGCGAATCACAAGGCCATTTCGGGAAGAAATAGGCATTTCACAGCCCTAACATGCCCGAATAACGACGGCGCCCTGAGGGGCGCGCCTGCAAACGCGCCTTGCGGCCAGCATCGCAAGACGGAATGCTGGATCGGACAGAGCCTAGGGAGCGTGGACATGACAGACCCCTCACCGCTTCGGTTCCATGTTCCCGTTCCCGCCAGTCGTCCCGGCGAAAAGCCCGACTTCTCGCATGTCGTGATTCCCAAGGCCGGCTCGGTGCAGCGCCCGCCGGTCGATGTCGACCCCAAGGAAATCCGCGACCTCGCCTATTCGATCATCCGCGTGCTCGACCGCGAGGGCGAGGCGGTCGGCCCCTGGGTGCCCGATCTCTCCAAGGACGAGCTGATCCGCGGCTTGCGCCACATGCTGACGCTGCGCGCCTTCGACGCCCGCATGCAGATGGCGCAGCGCCAGGGCAAGACCTCGTTCTACATGCAGCACACCGGCGAGGAGGCGGTCTCCTGCGCCTTCCGCATCGCGCTCAATGACGGCGACATGAACTTCCCGACCTATCGCCAGGCCGGGCTGCTGATCGCGCATGATTATCCGCTCGTTGAGATGATGTGCCAGATCTACTCGAACGAGCGCGATCCGCTGCGTGGCCGCCAGCTGCCGATCATGTATTCGGCCAAGGCGCACGGCTTCTTCTCGATCTCGGGCAATCTAACTACCCAATACGTCCAGGCCGTCGGCTGGGCGATGGCCTCGGCGATCAAGGGCGACAACAAGATCGCAGCCGCCTGGGTCGGCGACGGCTCGACCGCCGAGTCGGATTTCCACGCGGCACTGGTCTTCGCCTCGACCTACAAGGCCCCGGTCGTCCTCAACGTCGTCAACAACCAGTGGGCGATCTCGACCTTCCAGGGCATCGCGCGGGGCGGTTCGGGCACCTTCGCCGCCCGCGGCCTCGGCTTCGGCATCCCGGCGCTGCGCGTCGACGGCAACGACTACCTCGCCACCTACGCCGTGGCGCAATGGGCGATCGAGCGGGCCCGCCGCAATCTCGGGCCGACGCTGGTCGAATACGTCACCTATCGCGCCGGCGCGCATTCGACCTCGGATGACCCCTCGGCTTACCGGCCCAAGCACGAATCCGACGACTGGCCGCTCGGCGACCCGATCGTGCGGCTGAAGCAGCACCTGATCGCGATCGGCGCCTGGACCGAGGAACGTCACAAGCAGACCGAGGCCGAGATCATGGCGACCGTGATCGCCGCCCAGAAGGAGGCGGAGAGCTTCGGCACCCTGCATGCCGGCGGCAAGCCCTCCTCGCGCGACATGTTCGAGGACGTCTATGCCGAGCTGCCGCCGCATCTGCGCCGCCAGCGCCAGCAGATCGGAGTCTGAGCCATGGCCCGCATGACCATGATCGAGGCGATCCGCTCGGCCCTCGACGTCTCCATGGGCCGCGACGACAACGTCGTCGTCTATGGCGAGGATGTCGGCTATTTCGGCGGCGTCTTCCGCTGCACCCACGGCCTGCAGCAGAAATACGGCGTCAACCGCTGCTTCGACGCGCCGATCAGCGAACTCGGCATCGTCGGCACCGCGATCGGCATGGCGGCCTATGGCCTGCGCCCCTGCGTCGAGATCCAGTTCGCCGACTACATGTACCCGGCCTATGACCAGATCGTCTCGGAGGCGGCGCGCCTGCGCTACCGCTCGGCCGGCGATTTCACCTGCCCGATGGTGATCCGCATGCCGACCGGCGGCGGCATCTTCGGCGGCCAAACCCACAGCCAGAGCCCGGAAGCCCTGTTCACCCACGTCTCCGGCCTGAAGACGGTGGTGCCGTCCAATCCGCGCGACGCCAAGGGCCTGCTGATCGCGGCGATCGAGGATCCGGATCCCGTGATCTTCCTCGAGCCGAAGCGGCTCTATAACGGTCCCTTCGACGGCCATCACGACCGCCCAGTCACGCCCTGGTCGAAGCATGAGCTCGGCGAGGTCGAGGAAGGCCACTACAGCGTCCCGCTCGGCAAGGCGGCGATCCGCCGCGAAGGCTCGGCCGTCACCATCGTCACCTACGGCACCATGGTCCATGTCGCGCAGGCGGCCACCGAGGAGACCGGGATCGACGCCGAGATCATCGACCTGCGTACCCTGCTGCCGCTCGATCTCGACGCGATCGTCGCCTCCGTCTCCAAGACCGGCCGCTGCATCGTCCTGCACGAGGCGACGCTGACCTCTGGCTTCGGCGCCGAGCTGGCCGCGCTCGTCCAGCAGCACTGCTTCTACCATCTGGAGGCGCCGATCATGCGCGTCACCGGCTGGGACACGCCCTACCCGCACGCCCAGGAATGGGACTACTTCCCCGGCCCCGCCCGTCTTGGACGGGCGCTGCGCGACATCATGGAGGCACGCTGATGGCCGAGCGCATCATCAAGCTGCCCGATGTCGGCGAAGGCATCGCCGAGGCCGAGCTGGTCGAGTGGCACGTCAAGGTCGGCGACATCGTCCGCGAGGACGATCTGATCGCCGCAGTGATGACTGACAAGGCGACGGTGGAAATCCCTTCGCCGGTCGAGGGTGAGGTCACCTGGGTCGGCGCCGAGATCGGCGACACCGTCGCGATCGGCTCGGCGCTGGTGAAGCTCAAGGTCGCCGGCGGTGCCGCGAGCGCGGAACCGACTGAGGCCGAAGCGCCAGCCGAGCCCGAGCCGCCGAAGGAAAAGCCCGCTGCTGCAGCCCCGGCCGCGCCGGCGGCAGCTCCCGAGCCTGCCCCCAAGCAGCTGCCGACGCCCAAGCCCGCGGCTCCCGCTCGCCCGGCGCCGGTCGCGACCACCCCGGCGCCGCGTCGTCCGGTCGGCGAGAAGCCGCTGGCCTCGCCCGCCGTCAGGCTGAAGGCGCGCGAGGCCGGCATCGACCTGCGCCAGGTCCAGGGTTCCGGCCCGGCCGGCCGCATCAGCCATGAGGACATCGACGCCTTCATCCAGCGCGGCCCCGAGGCTCCGGCCAAGGGCGGGCTGGTCGCCAAGACCGCGATCACCGACGTCAAGGTGGTCGGCCTGCGCCGTCGCATCGCCGAGAAGATGGCGCTGTCGAAGTCGCGCATCCCGCACATCACCATCGTCGAAGAGGTCGACGTCTCCGCTCTCGAAGACCTGCGCGCCGCACTCAACAAGAAGCCGACGGCTGAGCGGCCGAAGCTGACGATACTGCCCTTCCTGATGCGCGCGATGGTCAAGGCGCTCGGCGAGCAGCCCAATCTCAACGCGCTCTATGACGACGAGGCGGGCATCGTCCACCAGCATGCCGGCATCGATATCGGCATCGCCACTCAGGCGCCGTCCGGCCTGATGGTGCCGGTGGTCAAGCATGCCGAAGCGCGCGACCTCTGGGGCTGCGCCATCGAGCTCTCGCGACTCGCAGAACGCGCCCGCGACGGCTCGGCGACCCGCGACGAGCTTACTGGCTCGACCATCACCATCACCTCGCTCGGCGCACTCGGCGGCATCGCCACCACCCCGGTGATCAACCATCCCGAGGTCGCGATCGTCGGCGTCAACAAGATGATGGTCAGACCCGTGTGGGACGGCACGACCTTCGTGCCGCGCAAGATGATGAACCTCTCCTCCAGCTTCGACCACCGCGTCATCGACGGCTGGGACGCGGCGGTCTTCGTGCAGCGGCTGAAAGAGCTGCTGGAGACGCCGGCGACGCTGTTCGTGGACATGTGAGCGGCGGGAGCGAGCCATGACCGACATCACCTGCAAGCTCCTCGTCATCGGCGCCGGCCCCGGCGGCTATGTCTGCGCCATCCGCGCCGGCCAGCTCGGCATCGACACCGTCATCGTCGAGAGCGGCAAGCTCGGCGGCAGCTGCCTCAATGTCGGCTGCATCCCCTCCAAGGCGATGATCCATGTTGCCGAGGAATTCGAGAAGGCGGCCCATGCCGCCGCCGGCAAGATCCCCTTCGGCCTGACCGCGGCCGAGCCGAAGCTCGACCTGAAGCAGGCCGTCGCCTGGAAGGACGGCATCGTCCAGCGCCTCAACAACGGCGTCGCCGGCCTCTTGCGCAAGGCCAAGGTCAAGATCGTCCACGGCCAGGCCCGCTTCCGCGACGGCAAGACCGTGGCGGTCGAGACCGAGACCGGCCCGAAGGTGATCACCGCCGAGACGATCGTGATCGCCACGGGCTCGGTTCCGGTCGAACTGCCCTTCCTGCCCTTCGGCGGCAACGTCATCTCGTCGACCGGGGCACTGGCGCTGACCGAATTGCCGAAGCGCCTCGTCGTGGTCGGCGGCGGCTATATCGGGCTTGAGCTCGGCACCGCCTTCGCCAAGCTCGGCAGCAAGGTCACCGTCGTCGAGGCGCAGGAGAAAATCCTACCGCTCTACGATGCTGAGCTGACCGCGCCCGTCGCCAAGAGCCTCGCGGCCCTCGGCGTCGAGGTCCTGCCCGGTGCCAAGGCGCTTGGCCAGACCGCCAAGGGCGATGGCCTGCGCATCGAGACCGCCGAGGGCAAGGAGCGCGAGTTGCCGGCCGACAAGATCCTGGTCACGGTCGGCCGTGCGCCAGCGACGAGCAAGCTCGGCCTCGACGAACTGGTGCTCGACATGGACGGCCGCTTCATCCGTATCGGCGAGCGCTGCGACACCTCGATGCGCGGCATCTACGCCATCGGCGACGTCACCGGCGAGCCGATGTTGGCCCATCGCGCCATGGCGCAGGGCGAGATGGTCGCCGAGATCGTCGCCGGCGAGCCGCGGATCTGGGACAAGGCCTGCATCCCGGCGATCTGCTTCACCGATCCCGAGATCGTCTCGGCCGGCCTCTCGCCGGCGGAGGCCAAGGCGGCCGGCTTTACGACCAAGATCGGCCTGTTCCCGTTCCAGGCCAATGGTCGCGCCATGACCCGCCATGGCGAGGCCGGCTTCGTCCGCATCGTCGCGCGGGCCGACAACCATCTCGTCCTCGGCATCCAGGCGGTCGGGCAAGGCGTCTCGGAGCTGTCAGCGGCCTTCGGCCTCGCCATCGAGATGGGCGCCAGACTCGAAGACGTCGCCGGCACGATCCACGCCCATCCGACCTTGGGAGAGGCCTTCCAGGAATCGGCGCTGAAGGCGCTCGGCCACGCCTTGCACATCTGAGGCGAACGCAGGCCGGGGTTCAACCCGGCGAGGGTTGACGCAGGAGCGCAGGCCGCTTCGACTGGCAGGACGGGTCAGGACGGACCCGCCCTGACTGCCGGAGCTTCCTGCCGTGACCGAACCCTGCGATCTCGATGCCGTCACCGCCCGCCGCCTGATCGGCGAGAAGAAGCTCTCGGCAACCGAACTGCTCGAAAGCTGCCTCGCCCAGATCGATGCGGTCGATCCCGCCGTCAACGCCATGGTGGCGCGCGACGACGAACGCGCGCGAGCGACCGCGAAGGCGGCAGATGCGGCTACGATGCGAGGCGACGATCTGCCGGCGCTGCACGGCCTGCCGATCGGCATCAAGGATCTGGAAGACGTCGCCGGCCTGCGCACCACCTATGGCAGCCCGCTCTTCGCCGATCATGTCCCGACAGAGGACCAGGGCATCGTCGCCTCCGTGCGCAAGGCCGGCGCCGTCATCGTCGGCAAGACCAACACGCCCGAATGGGGCGCCGGCGCCAACACCCGCAACGCCGTCTATGGCGTCACCGGCAACCCGTTCGATCCCTCCCGCTCGGCTGCCGGTTCCTCCGGAGGTTCTGGCGTCGCGCTCGCGACCAATATGGTGCCGATCGCCACCGGTTCGGACACGGGCGGTTCCTTGCGCAACCCCGCCGCCTTCAACGGTATCGTCGGCTTCCGGCCGTCGCCGGGGCTGGTGCCGAGCGACAAGCGCCCGCTCGGCTGGAACCCGCTCTCGGTGCTTGGCCCGATGGCGCGCACCGTGCCCGATCTCTGTCTCTTGCTCTCGACCATGGTCAGCGACGACGCCGTCGACCCGCTGGCGACGACGATCCATGGCAGGACGGTCAGGCGCGCCGAAGACTTCGCCCGGCCGGACCATTGCGATCTCGCCTCGTTGAAGGTGGCGATCACACCGGATTTCGGCTTCACCCCGACTGAGAAGCACATCCGCGAGGTCTTCGCTGACAAGATCGGTCGCTTCAGCAAGGTTTTTGGCCGGGCGGACGAGGCCACACCGAACTGTGCCGGCACTGATGAAAGCTTCGAGGTACTGCGCGCCGTCTCCTTCCTCGCCAGCCATCACGACCGCTCGGTCAAGACGCCCGACAAGGTCGGCCCCAATGTTCGCGCCAATGTCGAGGAAGGGCTGCGCTATGGTGCGCTCGACGTTACCCGCGCCCTGAAGCAGCAGACCGTGCTCTATCACGAGTGGCAGCGCTTCTTCGAAGACTATGACGTCATCCTCTCGCCGGCGATGACGCTCTCGCCCCGCCCCTGGTCCGAGCTCTATCCGGCCGAGATCGACGGCAAGCCGACGCGGACCTATTTCCACTGGCTGGCGAATGCCTATGCGGTGACGATCGTCGGCCATCCCGCGATCTCGCTGCCGGTCGGGCTCGACCGCAACGGCATGCCCTTCGGCCTGCAGATCGTCGGGCCACGCGGCGGCGACGCCAAGGTGCTTGCGGTCGCGGCGGCGCTCGAGTCACTCTTGGCCGGCGATCCGCTGACGGCGCGCCCCGTGCCGGACATCGCCAGGCTGAAGGCCGCACCGAAGCTCGCGGACAGCCCGAATTTCCTCGGCTTCGACTAGCCGAGGCACGCAGTTTTCCAAGCCACAACAGCAGGATGAACAGAGTTAGTAGCCACACGATCCAATCATAAAAGGGGAGAGACCATATGAAGCGTCGTCAGTTCCTGCAGGGCACGGCAGCCGCCGCCCTGTTCGCTCCAGCGCTTGCCCGGGAGGCGATGGCGCAGGCCGCCAGCGCGACCGTGCTCAAGATGGCGCCGCAGGCCAATCTCACCTCGCTCGATCCGATCTGGACGACGGCGACCGTCACCAACAATCACGGCTACTACGTCTTCGACACGCTCTATGGCGGCGATCTCGACCTGAAGCCGCAGCCGCAGATGGCCGAGGGCCATGAGATTTCGGCCGACGGCAAGGTCTGGAAGATCAAGCTGCGCGAAGGCCTCGCATTCCACGACGGCCAGCCGGTTCGCCCGGCCGACTGCATCGAGAGCCTGAAGCGCTGGTGCCAGCGCGACCCCTATGGCCAGCTCCTGATCAAGGCTGTCGAAGCCTGGGGCGCGCCGGACGAGCGCACCATCGAGATCAAGCTGACCCGGCCCTTCCCGATGATGCTCGACTGCATGGCCAAGGCCGACAACCCGCCCTTCATCATGCCGGAGCGCCTGGCCAAGACCGAGGCGACCAAGCAGGTCACCGAGATGACCGGCTCCGGCCCCTACAAATTCGTCGCGAGCGAGTACGTCTCGGGCAGCCGCGTCGTCTACGAGAAGAACGAGGCCTACAAGCCGCGCAGCGAGCCGCCGAGCCGCAATGCCGGCGGCAAGGTCGCGCATTTCAAGCGGATCGAATGGCCGATCCTGCCCGACCCGGCCACCGCCGCCGCTGCCCTGACCAAGGGCGAGATCGACTGGTGGGAGCGCCCGCTCGCCGACCTGCAGCCTCTGCTGGCGAGGAGCCCCGACGTCGTCCGCGAAGTCATCGACAAGAACGGCCGCGGCTCGATCATGCGGCTGAACCATCTCCAGCCGCCCTTCAACAACCCGAAGGTGCGCGCCGCCGTCCGCCTCGGTGTCAACCAGGAAGACTATATGCGGGCGTCGCAGGGCGACGACACCACCGCCTGGCAGCTCTGCCGGAACCTGTGGTGGCGCGGCACGCCCTATTACACCGGCGAACTCGAGGACCTCATGCCGCAGAGCCTCGACAAGGCCAAGGCGGCGCTGAAGGCATCCGGCTACAACGGCGAGAAGGTCGTCATCATCAACCCGACCGATTTCCCCGATATCGGCCCGCTCGGCGACGTCACCTACGAGCTGCTGAAGGCGATGGGCATGAATGTCGAGATGGCTGCGAGCGACTGGGGCACGGTGATCCAGCGCCGTAACAGCCGGGAGCCGGTCGAGAAAGGTGGCTGGAGCATCTTCCACACGACTGGCGCAGCCGTGGGCTGGGGCAACCCCGCCCTCTCCAACCTCGTGCGCGGCCCGGGCGACAAGGGCTGGTTCGGGTGGTGGACCAACGCCAAGGCCGAGGAGATGGCCGAGGAATGGCTCTACGCCCCCGACGAGGCCAAGCAGAAGCAGGTCGCGGTCGCGCTCGGGCGGCTGGCGCTGGAAGAATGCGCCACCATTCCGCTCGGCCAGTTCGTGATCAAGACGGCCTATCGCAAGGGCCTGAGCGGCATGTTGCCAGGCTCGGCGCCCTATCCGTGGGGGCTGAAGCGGGGGTAGCGCTCCGCCGTCATTCTCGGGCGGCGCACAGCGCCGGCCGAGAATCTCGTGACGAGAGTGGCGCTATCAGGCGCCCTCTCCGGCCTGAGATGCTCGGGTCAAGCCCGAGCATGACGCCTATCTCAATTCGCCGCCACCGCTGCCGACCAGGGCGAAGCGGCGTCGCTGATGCCTTCCTGCCCGTCCTGCCCGGTCCGCACCATGTTCGGACAGGCGAAGTTGAGCGGCAGCACACCGTGCTCGACCACGGTCAGTGGCCCCGCTGCCGCCAGCGCATCAAGCGTGCCATCAGGCAGGCGCGCATCGGCGCTGGTGCCATCGGGACCGGAGACGTCGATGCGCGGCTGGTGCGCTGCATCCTCCAGGCTCATGCCGCTGTCGAGGGTGAAGGCCAGCATCTGGTAGACGCTGGCGAGGATGCGCCGGCCGCCCGAGGCGCCGGCGCCATAGCGCGGATAGCCTCCATCGGCAGGGGTCACCACCACCGGACACATATTGCACAAGGGCCGGGCTCCCGGCGCGATCGCATTGGCACTGCCCGGGCGCGGGTCGAACCACATCATGCCATTGTTCATCAGCACGCCGGTGTCGGGCAGGACGAGCCGGCTGCCCATCGAAGAGAGCAGCGTCGTGGTCAGCGCGACGATGGTGCCCTCGCCGTCGACCACAGTCAGGTGGGTGGTGCAGGTGTCGCCCGGTTCCTTCGCAGCTTGCGCCGCGCCCAAGCCTTCGAGCCGGCTGGCATAAGCCTCGCGCATCACCTGCGAGAGCTTGGCGAACCAGGCAGAATCCGGCCCGCCCTCCGGCGGCGGGCTCGCCGCCATGCCCTCGACCACCGCCTGCAGGGTCGGCGCCGCCGTCAGGCCGCCGGCGGTGTGGATGCGGTGCGTGCCGCGCCAGTCGATCACCGGCGCCTCGCGCACGGCAGCACGGCAGTCAGCGAGATCCTGAGCGTCGACCACGCCGCCAACCGCGGCGATGTCCGCCGCCAAGCGCCTGGCGAGATCGCCGCGATAGAAATCGTCGAGCCCGGCCTTGGCGAGGTGCTCGAGCGTGCTGCCGAGATTGCCGAGTGTCCTGAAGCCCGGGACGCCCTGATAGGGCGGCACCGGCGGCAGCCCGTCCGGCAGATAGATGCGGGCGCTCTCCTGGTAGAGCCTGAGCACCGAAGCCGAGGAGGCGATCTTCAGCGTCGTGTACCAGTCCTGCGCCAGGCCGCGCTTGGCCAATGCGATCGCCGGCGCGAGCAGGTCGGAGACCGGCATGCTCGTGCCGAACCGCTCCTTCAAGGTCGCGTAGCCCGAGACCGAGGACGGGATGCAGAAGGAGAGCGGGCCGTGGATGTTGCGGTCGCCTTCGACCTCCGGCCAGGCGAAGAGGTCGAGCTTCATCGCGCCGGTCATGGGGTAGTCGGCCGGGTCGGCGCGGCGCGGTGCGACCGGGCCGAAATCGACGACCTGCGCCCTGCTCTCGCCGGCCTTGAGCACGACACCGAAGCCGATGCCGCCCAGCCCGCTATTCCAGGGTTCGAGCGCAGCCAAGGCAAAAGCGGTCGCGACCGCGGCGTCAGCAGCATTGCCTCCGGCTTCGAGGATCGCCGCGCCGGCAGCCGCCGCCTCATGGTTTTGCGAGACGACGACGCCCTTGCGCCCTCGCGCGGAAGGCTTGGTCAGGCTCCAGTTCTGGGTGCGATAGGCGCGGTGCGGCGTGGCAGTGGGCATGACGGTCTCGGTCGAGGATGGAGGCGACCGGCATCGTGGCATGCATGCCCGGAAAGGTCATCGGCCGGTGATGCGGAGCGGCTCCGCGCCGCGCGTCGGTTCCCGCCACCGTTCCTCTGGATCGACCGTGCCGTTCCGTGCGAGGCTTCCAGCTCCTTCTCTATCGTCTGGAGGGGGAAATCCGGGTGGCGCGCCGATGGCAGTCGGCGCGCCACCTACCATTTGCGCCTACTTCGCCGGCGCGACCTTGCCGGGCAGGCTGAGATTGCCCGAAGCGACCTTGAAGACATTGGCGACGCAGAGCAGCGGCGCATGCAGGTTGGCGTTGACGCGCAGGCCCGCGGTGACGCCGTCGAAGGAGGCGCCCTTCAACGCGCCGAGCTTGTCGAGCGGGACATGGACCTCGACCGTGCTGCCGGAGAGAGCGGTCTTGTAGGCCGGGCTATCGATCAAGAGCGGTACGCCCGGCCAGGTCTCGGGCACGCGCGGCTTCGCCCCATCGGGAATGTCGCGCACCTTCAGCCCGCCGCCGCAGGCCTTGTCCTCGGCCAGCACGACCCAGTGCGGATGCCAGACGTCGCGGTTCTTCGCGCCCTTGGCGCCGTCGTCGAAATCGGGATGGAAGGTGACGGCGAGCGCGACGATGCCCTGCCCCTTGTCGAAGCCGACATCGGCGCTGTCGAGGGAGGTCGGCCAGACATAGGCATAGACCTCGGAACCGGCGAAATTCCCGGTCGCCGCGGGCTTGGCCGCACCCGCATCACCGCGCAGGCGATTGCGGAAGACGGCGTGGTCCTTGTCGGTCGTGATCGTCGTCTCGACGATGTCGAACGAGGCCTGCACCGCGGCATTGCTCGCGCTCTTGATCTCATGCGCCCCGGCCGTGCCGATCAGGCAAAGCGCAGCCGTCGCGGCGAGGCCGATGCCCCGCAGCCCAATTGTCCTCATGATGTTCGATCCTTCCTGCCTAGCGGTTCGTCTGGAGGGGAGCGGAAGCCTTTTCGAATACCCGCCAGGTGGCAGCCTGGGCGGACGGTTCCGCGGTTTCATGCTCGCCGCAATCGAGCCGGAGATGCCGGGTCCCGAATGCGGCGTTCACGAAGGCGCAATGATGTGGCGTGTCAGTGCCGGGATGGGCGTTCGGCCGGAAATGGCGGCAGGTCACGCAAGCACGCTGCTCCGGCAGGGCGCCGGCGAGCTGCAACGAGCGGATCAGCTTGACGACGAGCAGGAGCAGATCGGCCTGCTCATCAGCGGACAGGCCGGCCAGCGCCGTATCCGTCGCCATGGTCGAGAGCCCGATCGCCTTGACCGCATCGCGACCGGCCTGGGTCACCCTCACCGCCACGGCCCGCGCATCGCTCGCATCGGGCCCCTTGGCGACCAGCCCCTTGCGCTCCAGCGCCGCGATCGAGTCCGTCGCCGTCGGTTGCGTCACACCGAGATGCTCGGCGATCGCCTTGACCCGCATGCCCGCCTCACCGCGACCGGCGAGAAAAGAGAGGACGTGGGCCTGCGTCGGATTGAGGCCGACAGTATTGGCTGCCGACCATTGATCGGCCTTCAGCACGCTCGCAAGCCGCTCCAACCCGTCCCGAAGACGGCGCGGCAAGGGCTCGGAGCTGGTATCGAAACTCGTCATGTCATTTAAATAGGATTCCTATATAAAATAGTCAAGCTATTCGGTGACGCGCTCGCTCGTAACCGGCGAGGTGACCTAATGCGCCTGGCGATTCTCGCCCGGCAGGTGCACCACCGCCTTGATCGGCAGATGGTCGGAAGCCAGGCGCGACAGCTCGGTGTCGTGCAGATCGACCTGCGTGATCGTCTCGGCCGGATAGGCGACGATGCGATCGAGCGCCCAGATTGGGAAGCGCGCGGGAAAGCTCGGGATCGCCGCCTGCAACGGCCCGAATTTCGGCGCGAGGCCATGCAAGCTGGATTTCTTGCCGATCCGCCACTCGTTGAGATCTCCCATCAGGAAGATGGGCCGTCCATCGGTCGGCTTGGACGCATTGATCAGCGTCTCGACCTGGCGCGAGCGCGAATGGCGCAGCAGGCCCAGATGCGCCGCGACCACCCGGATCGGCGAGCCGCAGACGGTTAGGTCGGCGATCAGCGCCCCGCGCGGCTCGACGCCGGGCAGGACGAGCTGGCGCGTCGCGGTGACGGCGCCATCACGGAAGAGCACGACATTGCCGTGCCAGCCATGTCCCTGCCAGGCGCTCTGCACCGGCACCGGCTTCAGGCCGGTGCGGCGCTCGAGTCGGGCAAGGTCGAGCAGGCCGTTGCGTTCGCCGAAGCGCTGGTCGGCCTCCTGCAGCGCCACGACATCGGCGTCGATCTGGCGGATCACCTCGATGATCCGGTCGGGATCGAACCGGCGATCGCGGCCTACGGCCTTGTGGATGTTGTAGGAGGCGACCTTCAGCTCAGTCGCCGGCGAGGTGCTGGCGAGCGCCTGCTGCCCGGCGGTCTCACGCGTCCAGCTCGACATCTGCGGCGGGCGCAGCACCCTGATCCGGCGCAAACCGCGCCCTTCGAACTCTAGCATCCGGCCGGCATCTCCAATCGCTCGCCCAGGCTCGTTAGCAAGAGCCTTGCCAAGATCAATCCCCGAAAGGCGCGGCGGTTCGATCGACCCCGGACGAACGACTCGCATCGGCTCTCCGTTAGCGGAAAAACCCGGCTGGCGCAGCATGTCGATCAACCGGTCTCGACCTGTTGATCGCGACTGCAGCGGCAGGCGCTACGATACGGACATCGCGTCTGTGGTGTTGGGCTGGATCGGCTCGCCTGCTGCCGGATTGCGCACCAGGCGCGGCGCGATTGCATCGAGGAGTGGCAGTGCCGCTGCGCCGAGGGCCGCCGTGAGCTGGCCGGTGGTGCCACGCTGGATGCGCGGGATGGCGCGCCCCTCGCGCCTTGCGACGGAGAGCGGCAAGGGCTCGGCCGCCGAGATCAGCGCATCGATGACGCTATCGGGAAGTCCGCCGCCGAGAATGATCGTCTCCGGGTCGAACAGGTTCTCCAGCATGGCGAGCACCGGCGCGAGCAGCGACCCCGCTTCGGCGATCCAGCCCATGACCGCCGGATGTCCCTCGGCATGGAGCCTGGCGATGCTTGTCGCATCGACCTCAATGATTCCTGCCTGATGTAACCTTTCCTGCAAGGCCGACGGCGACACATAACGCTCGAGGCAGCCCTGGCGGCCACAGACGCAAGGCAAGCCCTGCAGCACCGCTGGGACATGGCCGAGTTCGCCGGCATTGCCGTGGGCGCCGCGAAAAGGCTCGCCGCCCAGCATCAGCCCGAGGCCGAGACCGAGCCCGAAATAGACCAGGCAGAAATGCCGGAGATTGCGGCCGATGCCGTAGAGATGCTCGCCGACCGCCGCTGCCGTCGCATCGTTCTCGACCGTCACGGAGGTCGCGAGCGCAGCGCTCATCAGCGCTGTGACATCAAGCCCGGTCCAGCCGGGCAGCGCCGTCGCGCCGACCGTGATCGTTCCTTCGAAATCGAACGGGCCGGGCATGACGACGCCGCAACCGAGCAGGCGTTCCGGCAGGCCCCTCGTCGCTCGCGCCCGTTTGAGCTCCGCCGCCGCCAGGGCCTGCACGGCCTCGACCGAAAGGTCCGGCAAGGGCACAATCCGCCGGGCCCGAACCTCACCGGCGAGGTCAACGAGGACCGTGGTGACATGGTCCGAGGCGATCTCCATGCCGGCGGTGACGCCGCCGTCAGCGTTGAGGGCGAACTCGACCGGCGGCTGCCCGCGCGCCGTGCGCCGCCGCCCGAGCTCTACGAGGAAGCCCTCTTCCAGCAATTCGGCGACGATATTCGAGACCGCCTGGGCCGTCAGCCGGGTCAGATTGGCGATGTCGGAGCGGCCGAGCCGGCCATGCTGGCGCAGCGTCTCCAGCACGACACGCCGGTTGTGGCGACGCGCCCGCTCGGGGTTCGTGCCGAGGGCGGCGCTGTGCGCGGCTGGAGGCTTGCGGTGCGGCATCGTGGGTCGGCCCGTCCTGTGCGCACAAGCTGCGATGGCCATTAATCAAACTCAAGTGAATTAATCGATTGACAGGAGGCGAGCGGCAGGAAAAGCATGGCGGCTGAACGTCCGGCAGCCGGGAGCGAGCATGCGGGCGGACGTCGCAACGAGACGGGGAGGACAGATCATGCGCGGATTTCGCGGACTGGTTCTGGGTGTTTTGATGTCGGTCGGCGCCATTGCCGGCGCCCGCGCCCAGGTGGTCGAGATCGAGTACTGGCAATATGTGTTCGACGCCCGCATCAAGGCGATGAACGAGCTGATCAAGCGCTTCGAGGCCGCCAACCCGAACATCAAGGTCAAGCACACGACCTTTCCCTATGCCGACTATCAGACCAAGATCGTCGCGGCCGCGCCCGCCGGCCAGGGCCCGGACGTCGTGCAGCTCTTCTATGGCTGGGTCGACAACTTCATCGCCGGCAAGGTCATCCGCCCGCTGCCGCGCGACGCCTTCCCGCCTGAGATGATCGAGAAGGAGTTCTACCCGATCGTCTCGGCGATGAAGCGCGAGGGCGAGTATTATGCGCTGCCGACGGCGGTGCGCTCGCTGGCCCTGTTCTACAACAAGAAGATCTTCCAGGAGGCCGGGCTCGATCCGGCCAAGCCGCCGAAGACGCTCGACGAGTTCCTCGACACCGCCAAGAAGACGACCAAGCGCGACGGCGCCGGCAACATGCTGCAGGCCGGCGTGACGCTCGACATGCCCGGCCAGGACTACCATTGGTGGCGCGAGGTGCTTCTGCGCCAGATGGGCGGAAAGCCCTATTCCGACGACAGCAAGACCGTGACCTATGACAGCGAGGCCGGCGCCAAGTCGCTCGCCTGGTATGCCGATCTCCAGCGCACCCACAAGGTCGGCCTCGCCGGCTTCATGGACGAGGGCCAGGCCGCTTTCCGAGCCGGTCGCGCCGCGATGACGATCGACGGCTCCTTCCGCCTCGGCGCCTTCGGCGGCATCAAGAACTTCGAATGGGGCGTCGCCGAACTCCCGGCCGGGCCTGACGGGACCAAGTCGAACTTCGCCAGCTACTGGGTCAACGCCATCACCACCAAGCCTTCGGGCGAGAAGCTCGAGGCGGCCAAGAAGTTCTTGGCCTTCGTCACCACGCCCGAGGCGATGCAGCTCTGGCTGGAGACGGTCGGCGAACTGCCGGCGCGCAAGGCGGCGGCGGAGACCGAGAAGAACCTCGCCCACCCCGTCTACGGCCCGTTCCTGAGGGCGCTGAACTATTCGCAGGCGACCGTGTTCGTCGACGAACTGCCGCAGCGTCAGGTCATCCTCGACATGGCCAACCGCGTGCTGCTGCAGAATCAGGAGCCGAAGTCGGCGCTCGCCGAGGCAGCCAAGGCCGAGCAGGCGATCCTCGACCGCTTCTACAAGAAGTGACTGCGGCTGTCTGAGCAGACCATCAGGACAGGACACGCATGACCACCGACACCGATGTCGCCCGCTCCGGCGGGCGCCTCTGGCAGGGCCTGAGCCTGCAGCAGAAGCAGGTGGTCTGGGCCTGGGCGTTCCTGGCTGTGCCGATCCTGTTCTACGGGCTGATCCGCTTCTATCCGACCGTCGAGGCCTTCGTGATCTCGACCACGAAGTGGAACCTGATGACGCCGCCAAGCTTCGTCGGGCTTGCCAATTTCGAGCGCCTGCTCGCCGATCCGGTGTTCTGGAAGGTGTTCGGCAACACCTTCCTCTACCTCGTCATCGGCACGCCGCTCAGCCTGCTCCTCGCCTTCGTCATCGCCTACCATCTCGACCGCGTCCGCTTCATGCACGGCTTCATCCGGGCGCTCTATTTCCTGCCCTTCCTGACCACCGCGGCGGCGATGGCCTGGGTCTGGCGCTGGTTCTACCAGCCGGTGCCGATCGGCCTGTTCAACAACCTGCTCGCCGGGCTCGGCATCGCCCAGCAGCCCTTCCTGCGCTCGACCACGCAGGCGCTGCCGGCCGTGCTGGCGCCGGCGATCTGGGCCGGGCTCGGCTTCCAGGTCGTGATCTTCCTCGCGGGCCTGCGCGCTATCCCGACGACCTATTACGAGGCGGCGCGGATCGACGGGCTCCCCGATCTCGCCATCCTCCGGAAGATCACGCTGCCGCTGCTCAAGCCGACGATCATCTTCCTCGTCGTCTTCTCCTCGATCGGGTTCCTGCGGATCTTCGATCAGGTCTACAACATGACCAGCCAGACGAGCAGCGACCCCGGCGGGCCGCTGAACGCGACCAAGCCGCTCGTGCTGATGATCTACCAGACCGCCTTCTCCTCCTTCGACATGGGCTATGCCGCGGCGCAGACAGTCGTGCTCTTCCTCGTCCTGCTCTGCATCTCGCTGCTGCAGCTGCGCCTGCTGAGGGACCGTTGATGAGCGCCATCGCCTCCCCTGTCTCCGGCCGGATCGAGCCCGGCCGCATCCTTGCCTGGCTGCTGCTCTTCGGCGGCGGCCTCTTGATGGTGACGCCGCTCGCCTTCATGTTCGCGACCTCGCTGAAGGATTCCTCCGAGATCTACGATCTCGCCTTCTTCCCGGCGCATCCGACATTCGACAATTATGTCACCGTGCTTTCGGACGGCCGCTTCCTGCGCTGGTTCGCCAACTCCTTCGGCATCGCCACGGCGGTGACGCTCTCCAACGTCTTCTTCGACAGCCTGGTCGGCTACACCCTGGCGAAATTCCAGTTCCGCGGCCGCTATCTCGTCTTCATCGCCATCCTCTCGACGCTGATGATCCCGACGGAGATGCTGGTCATCCCCTGGTACGTCATGGCCAAGAACTTCGGCTGGCTCGACAGCTACTGGGGCATCATGTTCCCGGGGATGATGACCGCCTTCGGCACCTTCCTGATGAAGCAGTTCTTCGAGACGGTGCCGAATGATTTCCTCGAAGCAGCGCGGGTCGACGGCCTCAACGAGTTCGCGATCTTCTGGCGCATCGCCCTGCCTCTGGTGACGCCGGCGCTCTCGGCGCTGGCGATCTTCACCTTCCTCAGCAACTGGACGGCCTTCATCTGGCCGCTGATCGTCACCACCAGCAAGGAGCTCTACACCTTGCCCGTCGGCCTCACGAGCTATGCCGTCGAGGCGCAGGTCCAGTGGGAGCTGATCATGACCGGCGCGGCGCTGGCGACCCTGCCGACGCTCACCGTCTTCCTGCTGCTGCAGCGCTATATCGTCCGTGGCGTCGTGCTCGCCGGGCTCAAGGGATAGTTGTCATGGCCTCCCCCATCGATCCACGCACCAGCGACGCCTCCGTCTTTCCCGACCCGGTCTACAAGGAGACGGTGCTGCGCCCGCTCTTCGACGCGGCGAAGACGCATCATGTCGAGGGCTTCCGCGCCATCGACCGAGCCCATCTCGTCATGCTGGCCGAGACCGGCATTCTGCCTCGGGAAGCGGCCTCGCGCATCGCCCGCGCCCTGATCGCGATCGAGCGCGAGATCGACCCGGCGGCGCTCATCTATACCGGCGAGGTCGAGGATTATTTCTTCCTGGTCGAGGTCGAGCTGCGCAAGCGCCTGCAACCCGACGACAATGGCCGGCTGCACACCGGCCGCTCGCGCAACGACATCGACCACACCCTGTTCAAGCTGGCTCTGAAGCCGCGGCTCGACAAGCTCGCTAGCCAGTTGCGTGCCCTGATCGCCGCGGCGCTGACGCTGGCCGAGCGCGAGAAGGCGACATTGATCGTCGCTTATACCCATGGCCAGCCGGCCCAACCCTCGACCCTCGGCCACTACCTTTCCGCCGCGATCGAAGTGATGCTGCGCGACCACCGGCGCCTGATGCAGGCGCGCGAGCTCATTGATCTCAGCCCGCTCGGGGCTGCTGCGATCACCACCTCCGGCTTCCCGCTCGACCGCCACCGCACCGCCCATCTGCTCGGCTTCAAAGCGCCGCTGCAGAACTCCTATGGCTGCATCGCCGCGGTCGACTACACGACCTCCGTCTTCAGCGCGATCGAACTGGTCTTCCTGCATCTGGGCCGACTGATCCAGGATCTGCAGTTCTGGACCGCCTTCGAGGTCGGCCAAGTCTATGTCCCCAACGCCTTCGTGCAGATCTCCTCGATCATGCCGCAGAAGCGCAATCCGGTGCCGATCGAGCATCTGCGCCATCTCGCCTCGCAAACGGTGAGCCGCGCGAGGCTTGTCCGGGATGTCGTCCACAACACGCCGTTCACCGACATGAACGATAGCGAGGGCGAGACGCAGGAAGCCGGCTACCAGACCTTCGAGAGCGGCGGGCGCGTGCTCGACCTGCTCGCGGCGCTGCTGCCGGCGCTCTCGGTCGACAGCCGCCGCGTTGCCGAGACCATCCGTCGCTCCTGCATCACAGTCACCGAGCTCGCCGACACGCTGGTGCGCAAGGAAGGGCTCTCCTTCCGCGCGGCCCATGAGATTGCGGCAGCCGTCTCGCGCGCCGTCGTCGCAAGGGATGGCGACTTGCCGCGCGATGGCTACGAGCCTTTCGTCGAAGCCTTCCGCCACGCCGCCGGCCGCGAGCCCAACCTCAGCCGCGAGGACTTCGCCACGGCGGTCTCGCCGGAAAACTTCGTCGCCCTGCGCGAACGTTTCGGCGGCCCGGGCCCCAAGGCGCTGGGCGAAGCCCTCGCAAGCTATCGCAGCGAACTCACCTCCGCCGAGGATGCCGCCGCCGCGATCGCCCGGCGCGAAGATGCTGCCCGCCGCGAGCTCGACGCCGCCTTCACCGCCCTTGCAGGAGCCGCCTGATGGCCGGGATCGCGATCGAGAAGCTGGTCAAGCGCTACGGCCCGACCCAGGTCGTGCATGGCATCGACCTCGATATCCAGGACGGCGAGTTCGTCGTCTTCGTCGGCCCCTCCGGCTGCGGCAAGTCGACGACCCTGCGCATGATCGCCGGTCTCGAGGAGATCAACGACGGCACGATTTCGATCGGCGGCCGCGTGGTGAACCGCCTCGAGCCGAAACAGCGGAACATCGCCATGGTGTTCCAGAACTATGCGATCTACCCGCATATGAGCGTCGCGGAGAACATCGCCTTCGGCCTCTACACCTCGGGGCTCGACAAGGCGGCCAAGCGCAAGCGCGTCGAGGAAGTGGCCGAGGTGCTCGGCCTGACGCCGCTCTTGGAACGCCGCCCGTCGGCGCTCTCGGGCGGCCAGCGCCAGCGCGTCGCCATCGGCCGCGCCATGGTGCGCGATCCCGCCGTCTTCCTGTTCGACGAGCCGCTCTCCAATCTCGATGCGCAATTGCGCGCGCAGATGCGGCTGGAGATCAAGCGCCTGCACCAGCGGCTCGGCACCACCATCGTCTTCGTCACCCATGACCAGGTCGAAGCGATGACGCTGGCCGACCGGATCGTGGTGATGCGCGACGGCCATATCCTCCAGGTCGGCGCGCCGATGGAGCTCTACGAGAAGCCGGCCGACGTCTTCACCGCCCGCTTCATCGGCTCGCCGACGATGAACATCATGCCGGCGAAGGCTAGCCAAGGTACGCTGCAGCTCGGCCAAACGCCGCTTGCCTGGCCCGCCACGCTCCCGGCCGATGTCCTCGTCGGCGTCCGGCCGCAGGAATTGCGCGTGCTGGAGCAGGGCGAAGGCGCCGATCTCACGCTTTCCGGCACGGTCGCGGTGGTCGAGCCGCTCGGCCCGGAAACCTTCGTCCATGTCGAGGCTGAAGGCGGGCTGCTGCTCGCCTCTGCCCCGGCCAAGAACCCACCTGCCGTCGGCAGTGCGGTCAGACTTGGCGCCTCGGCCTCGGGCTTGCGCCTCTTCGACGCCAAGAGTGAGCGCGCTCTGTGACCTCGCAGCGGCCACGACCGGACGGGCTCGTGCTCAGCACCGGCCGGCTCTATTGCGACCTCGTCTTCCGCGGGCTGGAGGCGATGCCGCAGCTCGGCGAGGAACGCTTCGCCGAGGAGGTCGCGATCGTCCCCGGCGGTGGCGGCTTCATCACCGCGGCCCATCTTGCCGGCCTTGGCCGCCCCGCTGCCCTGCTCGCGCGCCTCGGCGAGGACCCGCTCGCGCAATCACTCATGGCGGCGCTCGAAAGCAGCGGAGTCGAGCTCGGCTTCCTGGAGCGCGCGGCCGATGCCGGCCCTCAGCTCACAGTGGCGATGATCCGGGATGGCGAGCGCGCCTTCCTCTCGCGTCGCGCCGGCACGGCCCGGCCGGCGACGCTCCTCGCCGCGCTCGGCGATGTCCGCGCTGCCCATCTCCACATCGCCGAATTCGCGACGCTGGCCGAGATCCCGCATCTGGTCACCGACGCCAGGCATCACGGCCTCACCGTCTCGCTCGACCCGAGCTGGGACGATGCTCTGATCCGCTCGCCCGACCTCGTCGCGCGCTGCAGCGGCGTCGACATCTTCCTGCCGAATGCCTCCGAAGCGCGAGCGATCGCCGATTGCGACGATCTCGACACGGCCGGGCAGCGGCTCGCCCGGCATTTTGCGCTGGTTGCGGTCAAGGATGGCGCCGATGGCGCCCGTCTCTACCAGGGCGACCAGCGCATCGCGCTGCCCGCCGCGCCCAGCCGGGGCGTACTCGACACGACCGGCGCGGGCGATGCCTTCAATGCCGGTTTCCTCGCCGCCTGGCTCGCCGGTCGCTCACCCGAACGCGCCCTCGCCGAAGGCATCGCCTGCGGTACGCTTTCGGTCCAGAGCGTCGGCGGCGCCGGGCATGTGCTCGACCCGCGCCAGGTCGCCCGCATCGCCGATCAACTGCTCGAAGAACCGTTGCGCCGCCATGGCTGAAGCCCTGCTCACTCGCGAGGCGGCCGAGGCCGCCACTGTCGCACGCCATCAGCTCGCCGAGAACGCAGCGGTGATCGCCGATCTCGTCGAGCGCCTGCGCATCAAGCGACCGGCCTTCGTCGCGACCTGCGCGCGCGGCTCCTCCGACCATGCCGCGACCTACGGCAAATATCTGATCGAACGGGCGCTCGGCCTGCCCGTCGCCTCGCTCGGTCCGAGCCTCGCCTCGGTCTATGGCGGCGAGCTCGACCTTTCCCGCGCCGTGTTCATCGCCGCCTCGCAATCCGGCCGCAGCCCCGATGCGCTGCTGCTGACCGAGGCGGCCAAGCGCGCCGGAGCGCTCGTGGTCGGCTTCGTCAATGACGAGACCTCGCCGCTCGCCGGCATGGTCGACGTGCTGGTGCCGCTGCGGGCCGGATCGGAACGCAGCGTCGCCGCGACCAAGAGCTTCCTCGCCACCTGCCTGGCCTTCCTGCATCTGGCCGCTGAATGGGCGCAGGACGAAGCCTTGTCCGAAGCGCTGGCGCACGCGCCCGAGGCGCTCGACGCCGCGGGGCGCTGCGACTGGACCCCCGCCCTCCTCTCCTGGCGCGAGGCCAGCAGCCTCTATGTGATCGCTCGCGGGCTTTCCCTCGGCATCGCCCAGGAGATTGCGCTCAAGTTCAAGGAAACCTGCCGCATCCATGCCGAGGCCTTCAGCGCCGCCGAGGTGCTGCACGGGCCGCTTGCCTTGGTCGGACCGGGCTTCCCGGCGCTGGCGCTCGATCCCGGCGACGAGGGCAGCGAGAGCGTCCGCGCCGCGGCTACGGCCTTCAGCGGTCTCGGCGCCGATCTGCGCTATGCCGGCAGCGGCGCAGGAGGCGAAGGCCTCGCGTTGCCGCCCGGCCTGCCGGCGGCCTTGCTGCCGCTGGCACAAGTCCGTGCCTTCTATGGCGCTCTCGCCGCACTCGCACAGAGCCGAGGCCTTGATCCCGACCGTCCGCCCCACCTTTCCAAGGTGACGCGGACGGTCTGAATCAGCCTCACTTGCCGAGCACGAGGTTCGGCAGCCAGGTCGTCAGCGGCGGCCAGAGCGTGATCGCGACGAGCACAGCCAGGAGCGGCAGGAGCCAGGGCACGATCGCCCGCGACATCGCCTCGAAGCTGATCTTTGCGATCTTCGAGGTCACGAACAGCACGACGCCGACCGGAGGCGTGATCGTGCCGATCATCAGGTTGAGCACGAAGATCAGGCCGAACTGGATCGGGTCGATGCCGAACTGCGCCGCTGCTGGTGTCAGGATCGGGATCAGGATCAACATCGCCGCCAGCGCTTCCATGAAGCAGCCGACGAAGAGCAGGAGCAGGTTGACGATCAGGAGGAAGACCAGCGGATTGCCGGCGAGGTCGACCAGCATCGGCCCGACCGTCTGCGGGATGCGCGAGATCGACAGGCACCAGCCGAGCGCCGCCGCCGTCATCACCAATGCGAGCACGACACCGGTGGTCTCGACCGTCTGCACGACGAGCTCGGGCAGGTCGTTCAGCGAGAAGCTGCGGTAAACGAAGAGGCCAAGCACGATCGCGTAGGCGGTCGCGACCGCCGCGGCCTCGGTCGGCGTGAAGATACCGGCCATCATCCCCCCGAACAGGATGACGGGTGTCATCAGTGCCCAATGCGCCTCCTTGTAGGCGACCCAGAGCTGGGCTGCGCCGGGGAAGGGATGGCGCGGCAGATCGCGCTTCCCCGCGACATAGACCACCATCGCCATCAGCGCGCCGGCCATCAGCAGGCCCGGGATGACGCCGGCGAGGAAGAGCCCGCCGATCGAGACGTCGGCGGAAACGCCATAGATCACCATCGGCAGCGAGGGCGGGATGATCGGCCCGATCGTCGCTGACGCAGCGGTGATCGCAGCCGCCGTCTCCGGGTCGTAGCCCTCGTCCTGCATCGCCTTGATTTCGAGCGTGCCGACGCCGCCGGCATCTGCCACGGCCGAGCCCGACATGCCCGCGAAGATCACGCTGGCGAGGATGTTGGCATGGCAGAGCCCGCCGCGCAGCCAGCCGACGCAGGCCGTGGCGAAGGCGAAGATCCGGTCGGTGATCCCCGCCGAATTCATGATGTTGCCCATCAGGATGAAGAGCGGCGCCGCCAGCAGCGGAAAGGAATTGGCGGATTGCGCGATCTTCTGCGGGACGATGCCGAGCGGGAAGGCGCCGAAATAGGCAAAGGCGACCGCCGCCAGTCCCATCGAGACGAAGAGCGGCACGCCGAGCAGCAGCGCGATGAACCAGACCGGTAGGATCTGCAGCATCAAGGTGCTCATAGCGGCTGCGTCCCCGGCTCGGCGGTTTCGATCTTGCGGCCGGCGATGACGTCGCCGATCTCGGCCAGCGCCTGCAGGATCAGCGCGAGGCCGGCGAGCGGCATCACCATGTAGAGCGCCGCGCTCGACACCGGCAGCGCGATCGACTCGACATCCCAGGTCCGCTCGATCAGGCCGAAGGAGTAACGGATCAGGATCGCCGCGAAGAGGATGATCGCGGCCTGCGTCACGATCTCCAGCAGCCGCCCGGCCGGCTTCGGCAAAAGATCGGCGAAGACGGTGATGCGGATATGCGAGCGGCGCCTCGCGGCAATGATCCAGCCGACGAAGCCGGTCCAGACGAGCAGATACTGCGCCAGCTCGTCGGTCCAGGCGAGCGGGGCGTTGAGCTGGCGCGAGGCGACGCCAAGCAGGACCGAGACGAGCAGGGCCAGCAGCAGGCCGACGGCGGCGGCGCGGACGAGGCGGTCGGAGAGAGCGACGAGGGATTTCATCGGCGTCCTTCTCAAGGGCGCGGGGAACCCCTCTCCTGGAAGGAGAGGGGCAGGGGTGAGGTGTTCGGAGCAGAAACGTTGGCGTGAACCGAAGCGCGCGGTGAGGGCTCGCGGCGCTGGTCAGGCCGCCTACCCCTCACCCTGCCCTCTCCCTCCGGGAGAGGGTTCCACGCGCCAGGCACGCTTACGATTTGCCCGTCACAGTGCCGCGAGCGCATCCCAGGTGCCCTTGCCCCATTTGCTCTCGAACTGCTTGGGCAGGGTGGCCAGCACCGGCTTGCTGAAGCTTTCCAGATCCGGCTCGGTGACGCTCATCCCGGCCGCCTTCAGCGTCGCGACGAGGCTGCCTTCCTGGCTCGCGAGCTCGGCGTCCTGCCAGGCGACGCCATTGGCGATCGCAGCCTCCAGAATCGTCCGATCGGCGTCCTTCAGGCCCTTCCAGAAGTCCTGGTTGATGACAATCAGCCGCGGCGTGATGATGTGGCCGGTCAGGATCAGGTGCTTCTGCACCTCCTGCAATTTGGCGCTGTGGATGGTCGGCAGCGGGTTCTCCTGGCCGTCGACCGCGCCCTGGCTCAGGGCCAGATAGAGCTCGTTGAAATTGACCGGCGTCGCCTTGGCGCCCCAGGCCTCGACCATGGCGCGGAAGGTGTCGACCGGCGGCACGCGCAGCTTCAGGCCAGCGACATCGGCAGCGCTCTTCACCGCCTTGGAGCCGGTGGTGAGGTGGCGCTTGCCGTAATAGGTCACCGCCGCCATGCGCATGCCGCGCTTCTTGATCAGCTCCTCGTTCATCTGGGTGAAGACCGGCGCCTTCGCGACCTTGGCCATATGCGCCGGGTCCCGCCAGAGATAGGGCGCCTCGACCACCGAAAGCTGCGGCAGGAAGGAGCCGAGCGCAGCGGCGCCGTCCGTCGTCATGGTCAGCGCGCCCGAGGCGACCGATTCCATCATGTCCTTGCCGGAGCCGAGCTGGCCGGCCGGGAAGGACTGGATGTCGACGCGGCCCGAGGTCTTCTCCTTCACCTCCTTGGCGATGCGATCGACCATCTGCACCTGCGGGTGCGTGGTCGGCAGCATCTCGCCCCAGCGCAGCACGGTCGCCTGCGCACGCAGCACGGTCGGCATCGCGATCATGGCGCCGCCAGCGGCGGAACCGGCGAGAAAGGCGCGTTTCGTCAGTTTCGTCATCGTTGCTCTCCTCCCTGAGCGACCGGTTTTCCGGCTCGCTGTCCCGGCGCCTTGATCGCGATCGGCGCCTGATCGTTCGTCAGTAGCTCATCGCCCTCGTCCGGGCATTGTTGATGTGCGCGCTCATCTCGGCCGCTGCAGCCTCCGGATCGCGCGACTCGATCGCGGCGATGATCTTGAGATGGTCCTGCATCACCGGGATCAGGATGTGGTTCTGGATCCGGGTCTCATATTGCCGGATCAGTCTGATCTTCAGCCAGGTGACGCGGAAGGCCTGGCTGACGATGTCGTTGTCGAGATGGTCGATGATCATCTCATGCATCAGCCGGTCGACATTCTCCGCGTCCTCGATCAGCGTCTCGTCGCCTCCCGCCTCGGCCCGCCGGATGATCGCCTCGTGCCGCTGGCGCTGCTCGGCGATCTCCTCGTCGGTCGCGTTCCTGGTATAGGCGGCCGTCGCCTCCTTCTCGAGGAAGAGGCGGAACTGGAAGGCGTTGCGGATCAGGTTGAGATCGACATGGGCGACCTGCATGCCGCGCTGCGGCACGGTCTTGATCAGCCCCTCCGCCTCCAGCCGCGGGATCAGTTCGCGGATCGCGCCGAGCGGGTAGCCCGTCATCGCGACGAGCTCGCGCTGGGTGACGAACTGGCCCGGCCGGATCTCGCGCGCGAGCAGCCGCTCTGTGAAGCTGGCATAGGCCCGCTCCCTGAGCTTCAGCGGCTCGCCGTCGCGTTCCGGCTCGGACTGGCTCATCGCATCCTCCTCAGGCCGCCTTGGCGCGGGTGATCCGGTCGAAGGCGGCAAAGAGCGCCTTGCGCTGGCCCTCGTCGAGCGCGACCAGCGGCGCCCGCATCGGGCCATAGCCGGCATCGCCATGAAGATGGCCGACCAGCGCCTTCACCGCCGGCAGCACCGGATAGGAGCAGATTTCGTCGACCAGCGCGTTCACCGTCGTATCCTCGGCGCCCTCATAGACGACCGGGCGCAGCAGATGCGGCACGAGGTTGGCGGCACCGCAGATCGAGCCCTGCGCGCCGGCGCGGACGGCGCGGCCGAGCAGGCGCTCGTCGCCAACCAGGATGGCGAGCTCGCCATGCGCCTTCAGGAAAGCCTCGGTCGTCGGATAGTCGCAGGAGGAATCCTTGACGCCGGTGACGACGCCCGGGAACGCCTTCTTCAGCCGCTCGACCAGCCCGACCGAGATGTCGACCGCCGTCACCGAGGGGATGTGGTAGAGGATGGTGTTGCGGGCGGAAGCGCCGAGCTTCTCGAAGAACTGCGAGAACCAGGCATAGAGGCCCTCGTCGCCGACGCCCTTGAAATAGAAGGGCGGCGCGACCAGCAGGCCCTTGGCGCCGACATTGAGCGCCGTCTGCGCCTGGTCGACCGCCTCGTGCAGCGAGGCAGCGGCGACACCGGCATAGATTTGCCTGGCCGGGTCGATGCCGGCGCCGACCAGAGCGCCGAGCATGGCGGTGCGGGCCGGGGCGCCGAGAGCCGCGCCCTCGCCGGTCGTGCCGAACAGCGTGACGCTGTCGCAGCCGTTCGCCAGCACATGCTTGGCATGGTGGACGAGGCGCGGCAGGTCGACGGCGCCGCCTTCCCGCATCGGCGTGGTGATGGCGCAGGAGAGGCCGAAGCGATTGGGATTCAGAGCCATTGCGAAGCGTCTTTCCGTGAGATGTCCGATTGAGAGATTGGGCAGGCGATGTCAGCCATCCTTGAGCCCTCCGGCGGAGAGGCCGGCGACGATCTCGCGCTGGGCGAGAACGGTCAGCAGCAGGACGGGCAAGGTCACGAGCAAAGCGGCGGCGGCAAGTGGCCCCCAGGAGATCTGCTCGAAGGTCAGCGAGTTGTAGACGGCCGAGGGCAGCGTGCGGCTCGCCTTGCCGCCGAGGACCACCGAGAAGATGAAGTTGTTCCAGGAGAAGATGAAGGCGAGGATGCCGCCGACGACGATACCGGGCCGGGCCAATGGCAGCGCGACATGGCGAAAGGCCTGCCAGGTCGTGGCGCCGTCGATACGGGCGGCGTCCTCCAGTTCCATCGGCACGTTCTCGAAATACCCGATCATGATCCAGACGATGATCGGGATGGTGATGACGAGATGGGTGATCACCAATGCCGTGATCGTGCCGACGAGGCCGGTGATCTGGAAGAGCAGGAAGAGCGGGATCAGGTAGGACAGCGCCGGCGTCATCCGCGCGACCAGGATCAGGATCGCGAATTTATGGGCCTTGCCGCGGGCGATGCCGTAGCCGGCCGGCACGCCGACCGCGAGCCCGACCAGAACCGCCCCGCCCGTTACCAGGATCGAATTCCAGAGATAGAGCGCGAAATTGTTCTTCTCGAACACGTCGAGATAGTTCGCGAAGGTCGGTGGGCTGGGGATGAAGACCGGCGGGAAGGCGGTGTTGTCGAGCTCGTTCTTCAGCGAGAGCGAGATCATCCAGAGGAAGACCAGCACTGCCGGCGAGACCAGCACGAAGACCGAGGCATAGAAGCCGAATTTCGAGAGGAGCCGCTTCATCACGCGTTCCACTTCGACTTCTGGCGCGCATAGAGCAGCAGCAGCGACAGCATGATGATGATCACGAAGAAGATCACCACGACCGCCGAGGCGTAGCCGATCTTGTAAAACTGGAAGGCCTGCAGATAGAGGAAGATATTGAGCGTCTCGGACGCCGTTCCCGGTCCGCCCTGGGTGATCACGAAGATCGTGTCGAAGGCCTTCAGCGCATCGATGGTGCGGATCACGATCGCGACCATGATAAAGGGCCAGACCAGCGGCAGCGTGATGTGGCGGAACATGTGCCAGGCATTGGCGCCGTCGATCAGCGCGGATTCATAGGGTTCGCGCGGCAGACCGGCGAGACCGCCGAGCACGATCAGCATGACCAGCGGCGTCCAGTGCCAGACCTCGACCAGGATCAGTGTCGGGATCACGGTATTGGGTGAATAGACCCAGGCCTGCGGACCGATGCCGACCAGCGAGAGCAGGTAATTCAGCACGCCGAGCTGGGGATGGAACATCATCGTCCAGACCAGCGCGACCGCGACCGGCGTCGCCATCATCGGCATGACGAAGATGGTGCGCAGCAAGCCGCGGAACGGGAATTCGCGATGGAAGACCAGCGCCGCCGCCGTGCCGAACAGGATTGGCAGCACGACCGCGAGCACCGTGTAATAGAATGTGTGGCCCATCGACTCGATGAAGCGGGGGTCACGCAGCAGCTCGACGAAGTTCTGCAGGCCGACGAATTCCTGGCCGCCGCCGATCTTCCAGTCCTGCGTGGACATGTAGAGCGTGAACAGCCAGGGGAAGACGATCACGCTGGCGATGATCAGCACCGCCGGCAGCGAAAACAGCCAGTAGCGCGGCGTGAAATCCTGCGAATCCGCCGCAGGGACTTGCGCAGGGCTCGTAAGGCTACTGGCTGGCAAGGTGGTGCTGGTCATGTGTTGGAACCGTCATGCTCGGGCTTGACCCGAGCATCTCTTGGAAAATGCGAACTGGTCACGAGATGGCCGGGTCAGGCCCGGCCATGACGTGCAATGACTGGCCGTCAGCCCTGCTCGCTCTTGGCCAACACCGGCGCGAAGGCTTCCGTCGCCTTCTTCAGCTCGGCCGCGACGTCGGCGCCGCCGATCATGTTGGTCAGGCCGACGCCGAAGACATCTCGGAACTCGGTGACCGGGACGATCTGCGGCAGCGCGGCGCGGGCGATCTTGGCCGAGTTCAGCAGGCAGTCGAAATATTGCTTGCCGAACTTCGACGCCTCGATCGTCGCCGTATCGAGATAAGCCGAGGAACGGGCCGGTGCGCCGGCGCCCGCCTTCAGCATGGCGAGTTGCTGGGCTTTGTTGGTGATGAACTGGATGTAGAGCCAGGCGGCCTCCTTCTTGGCAGAGCCGCGCGAGATGCCGATACCGTCGCCGAACATGCCGGCATGGTGCGCCTTCGGCCCGGGCGGGGTGACGCCATAGCCGACCTTGCCGACGATGCGCGACTTGCTGGGATCCTCGAGCGGGGTGGCGAAGCCGATGCCGTCGAGCCACATCGCGGCGCGGCCCTGCATGAAGGTGGTCTGGCACTCATTCCAGTTGAAGCCGACCGAGCCGACCGGACCGGTGTCCTTGTTGAGCTTCTTGTAGAGCTCGCCGGCCCAGATCGCCTCGGGCGTATCGGTCAGCAGCTTGCCGTCGGCCGAGGTGGTCTCGACGCCCTGGCCGAGCAGCAGGCAGGCCCAGACCGGGACATTGGCGTTCTTCAGGCCGCGCGAGACGAAGCCGGCGACGCCCTTGGCCGGGTCGTGCAGCTTGGCGGCGGCGACCGCCATCTCGTCCATGCTCTTGGGATAAGCGACGCCCTTCGCGTCGAAGAGTTCCTTGTTGTAGTAGACCATCCAGTAGTCGACGAAATAGGGCAGCGTATCGAGCGCCCCGTCGGCCTGGCGGGCATAGGCGACGGCGCCGGCGCCGAAATCCTCGAAATTGAAGTCGGGCGAGGTCAGCGAGGCGTCCTTGATCATGGGCGAGAGGTCGGCGAACCATTTGCCCTTCGCCGCCATGCGCTTTTGCACATGCAGCGAGATCGCGCTGACGTCGAAGCTCGGCTTGCCCGAGGCGAACTCGATCACCGCCTTCTGGCGCTGCTGCTGCTCGGGCACCTGCTCGGAGGAGACCTTGATGCCGGTGAGCTCGGTGAACTCCTTCTCGGCGGCCTGGAACAGGTCCGAGCGCGGGTTCTTGACCAGCAGCACGTCGATCGACTGGCCGGAGAAGCGCTTCCAGTTGAAGGCAGCCTGGGCGTGCGCTTCGCGCAGCACCAGCGGCGAGGCGATGGCGCCGGTCGCGCCGAGCGCGGCGGCGCCGCGCAGCAGGCCACGCCGCGTCGGCTTCAAGATCTCGGTCATGGATGTCCTCCCCTGGACTGATGCGCGGCCGTTGCGGGCCGTCTTGATCCGTTCCGGCGGGCAGGCTCAGCATGGCCTGCACCCGCCGGAATGGTGCGCACGCTAGTCCGGAACCAAGGCGGTTGCAAGCTAACATGTTGACGTGCACATAGTGATACAACGCGACTGGGCGCCCGCTTGAAATGACCACTTCCACGCTTCCTCTACGACCGCTTGGCCGCTCTGGCCTCGCGGTCACGACGCTCGGTTTCGGCGGCGCGCCGCTCGGCGATCTCTATGGCCATCTCGACGAAGCGGCCGCCGTCGCGACTGTCGAGGCGGCGCTCGCTGCCGGCATCAACCTGGTCGATACCTCGCCGCTCTACGGCCACGGCCTCTCCGAGCATCGGATCGGCGCGGCGCTGCGGCGCTCGGGCCGCAAGGACGTGGTGATCTCGACCAAGGTCGGCCGCGTCGCCGAACCCTTCGCCGGCCGCGGCAATGGTTCGGGCTATCGCGGCGGCCTGCCGCACGGAATGCGCTTCGACTATTCCTATGATGGCGCCATGCGCTCACTCGAGCAGTCGGCGCTGCGCCTCGGCGTCGACCGGATCGATGTGGTGCTGATCCACGATGTCGATGTTTGGACGCATGGCGCGGACCTGATCGAGCAGCGCGTCGCGGAAGCCATGGACGGAGCCTATCGCGCCCTCGACCGGCTACGCGCTGCCGGCGCGGTCAAGGCGATCGGCGTCGGCGTCAACGAGGCCGAGATGTGCGAGCGCTTCGCCCGCGCCGGTGATTTCGACACGATGCTACTCGCCGGGCGCTATTCCCTGCTGGAGCAGCCGGGGCTCGCCTCCTTCATGCCGCTGGCCCAGCAGAAGGGTATCGGCCTGATGCTCGGCGGTGTCTTCAACTCCGGCATCCTCGCCACTGGCCCGGTCGCTGGCGCCAAATACAACTACCAGCCGGCACCGCCCCAGATCCTCGCTCGCGTGGCGGCAATCGAAGCGGTCTGCACGCGGCATGGCGTGCCGCTGCGCCGCGCCGCTCTGCAATTCCCGCTCGGCCATCCTGCGGTGGCTAGTCTGGTCATGGGCGCAGTCAAGCCGGAGGAGGTCCTCGATCAGGTCGCCGAGCTCTCGACACCCATTCCGGCCGCGCTCTGGATAGAGCTGAAAACAGAAGGCCTGCTCGGCGCCGATATTCCGGTCCCGGTCTGACGCCATGCGCATCGACGCCCATCAGCATTTCTGGAGCCTCGCCCGCGGCGATTATGGCTGGCTGACACCGGCGCTGGGCGTCATCCACCGTGATTTCGGCCCCACCGATCTCGCCCCGCTCCTCGCCGCCCACGGAATCGAACGCACGATCCTGGTCCAGGCGGCCCCGACCGAAGCCGAGACGGCCAATCTGCTCGATATCGCCGCAAAGACGCCTTTCGTCGCCGGCATTGTCGGCTGGACCGATTTCGATGCACCCGATGTGGCCGAGCGCATCGCCGCCCTGGCCGCCGACCCGTTGCTGGTCGGTTTACGCCCGATGGTGCAAGACATCGCCGACGACAATTGGCTGGCGCGCCTGGCTCTGGCACCAGCTTTCGAGGCAATGGTCGCGAATGGCCTCGTCTTCGATGCGCTGCTGAAGCCACGCCATATCCCTGCGATGCTCACCATGCTGGAGCAGCACCCCAACCTCGCCTGCGTCATCGACCATGGCGCTAAGCCAGACCTCATCACCGGCGATCTCGCCGCCTGGCGCGACGGCATGAGCGCACTCGCGGAGCACCCTCGCCTGACCTGCAAGCTCTCCGGACTCGTCACCGAGGCCAGCTCGGACTGGACGCTGGAGACGCTCCGGCCGGTTGTCATGCATCTCCTCACGACCTTCGGCCCGGAGCGATTGATCTTCGGAAGCGACTGGCCGGTGCTGACGCTGCGCGCCTCCTATGCTCAATGGTTCCAGGCCGCGGAAATGCTCCTCGCCAGCCTCAACGAAGTGCAGCGCGCAGCTGTCTTCGGCGGCAATGCCCAAAAACTCTACCTCTCACGGCGCGGACGCAACTGACATGCTCAGGAACATCGACCCGGTCCTCTCGGCCGACCTGCTCTGGGTGCTCGCGGCGATGGGCCATGGCGACGATCTTGCTCTGGTCGACGCCAACCACCCGGCCGAGAAGATCGCCCGCGCCACCACCAGCGGCCGGCTGATCCGCCTGCCGGGCCTGACCATGGCGCGGGCGGCGCGCGCCATCCTCTCGGTGCTGCCGATCGACGATTTCGAGCCGCAGCCGGCAAGACGCATGCTGGTCGTCGGCGATACCGCAGCCATTCCGGATGTCCAGGCGCAGGTGCAGACGGAACTCGACCGCGCACTCGGCCGAGCCGAATTGTTCTCCGGCATCGAGCGCTTCGCCTTCTACGAAGCGGCGAAGCAGGCCTTCGCCGTGGTCCAGGTCGGCGATCCCCGCCCCTATGGCTGCTTCCTGTTCCGCAAGGGCGTGATCGCCGGCGAGCCGGGCTAAACAGTTTCAGCCCTGACCGATCAAGCCCAGAAGGCCACCCGCGATCGCGATATTGGCGACGAAGCCGTTGATGCGGTTGGCGCGATCCAGGCCCTGATGGTCCCAGAAATTGTTGAACATCGGCGTCGCCGCGACGAGGAAAGCGAGCAGCATCAGCGCCGCCAGCGAGACCTGGATGCCGCAGATGATCATGAGGCCGGCAATGATCTGCAAGGCGATGCCGAGCCAGAGCGTGACAGCCGGCAGCGGCACGCCGCGGGCGCCGATCAGGCTCGTCAGCAGCTTCCTGTTGATGATGTTGCGCAGGCCGGCGAAGGCGAAGGCCCCGCCCAGAAGCAGCCGCCCCGCGACCACTGCGCTTTCCGCACCAGCCAGAAAGATGTCCGGTCCCATGATCGCCCTCGTCCAGTGAAACGCGCTTCATAGGACGGCATCGCCGCTGCAGCGCTTTCCACTAGGACGAACCAACTCGACCGTTAGTGACATTCCGCCCGAAATTTTTTGTGATCTCGGCTGGACGAAGCCTCGCGCGTCCCGCCGGTGTCTGTGACTAGGGCTTCGCGCCGGCCGCTCCCGGCATCGAGATCACCCGGCCGTCGGGCAGGATGACGTCGCCGGGCTTCTGGCCCGGCCCGCACTCACCGACGCGCTTGGCCTCGACCACCAGCTTGCGCTCGACGGTCCCCGCCTGGCCCGGCATGCCGGTGAGCGTGGTCACGCCTTCGGTGCGCACGGTCGCCTGGAAATCACCTGTGACCACGCTGTTGCCGACTGCCTTGATCTGGCCGACCATGCACTCGGTCGCGACCGTATAGCCGGCCCCGGACTTCTTGACCTCGACCTTCGTGCAGGCGCCGCCGGTCATCCCACCCAGCATGGCGCGATCGGTGCCCGGCCCGACGCATTGCTTGGCGACGGTTTCCCCCTCAGCGCCGACCGACTTGGTTTCCCACAATCCCGGCTTGCGCTGCGGCAGTTCCTGGGCGAAGGCCGGAATGGTCGCGAGAACGCTGGCTGCGACGGCGATGGCGACTGCCCTCATGTGATGACTCCTCGTCTGTCCGTCCTGAACGATTCGGACGCAGACAGAGCCAGCGCGAGAGGCGATTTTAGGGCGGCGGCGGAAACGAGGCGGCATGCCGCCCCGTCAGGCGCCGCCTTCCTTGCGGGCATCGAGCCAGACATGCTTGCGCCAGGTTGGCGGCAGGAGCCGGTCGCCAAGACCATGGCGCTCTTCCAGGCCGATCATGAAGCGCTGCCAGGCATTCTTGGTCTTGCGGCTCTCATAGGGAGCGTTGACGGCGAAGACCTCGACCGGCGTCAGCCCGAGCATGCCCGGAAGCGCCTGGAATTCCGACAGGGTGTACTCGCGATGGTGGCCGAGGAACGGATTGCCGTCATGGAAGAATGCCGGAAAGCGCTCGTGCACGGTCTTGCCGCGCAGCAGGCGCATCCGCATGTCGATGCGGGCGATATTGGGCGTGGACAGGCACAGCCGGCCGCCCGGCACCAGCGCATCCGCCATCGCGCTCAGCACCGGCTTCGGCGAATGGTCGAAATGCTCGATCGTCTCGAAAGCGACGGCGACGTCGAAGGTGGCGGATGGCAGCGGCGTCGTGAAGATGTCCGAACGCTGGATTTGGATGCCGAGCTTGTCGAACAGCTCCAGCCGACGCCTGACTTCGTCCGGAAACCCCGGCGTAGCGTCGTCGGCATAGGGCAAGGTGTCGACCACCGTCACGGCTGTGCCGAGCGCATGCGCGACGACGAGATAGGCCGAGGTGCTGCCGCCGACATCGCAGAGCCGTCCGCCCGGATGCGCCGACAGCGCCGCTGCGATCTGCATGCGGGCGCTAATCGCAGGCTGGTCGCCGAGAAGGCGAAGGGCTTCGGTCACGGTCGCGCTGAAATCGGCCACCGGAATATTGCGGCGGCGCAGAATTCTCTCGACTGTGGGATGCATGGCGCTGACCGTTGAATCCGGCCGATGCCGAATGGTGAAGGCTCGACCTGAATGGTGCCCCTGGCCGGGATCGAACCAGCACTCCTTGCGGAACTCGATTTTGAGTCGAGCGCGTCTACCAATTCCGCCACAGGGGCCCCTTTCGGGCGGGCGGACTATAGCGATCGGCAAGGGCCGGTCAATCTCGCGTGATCGCCTTTCCCCGTGTCGTCGGAGCCATGGACGGAATGGCCGGCGCCCGCTAAGGGGCGGCATGTTCGAACGCCTCTATCTATGGACGCTCTCGCTCGCCGGCCGCCGCAGCGCGCAGGCCTGGCTCGCCGTCGTCGCTTTCATCGAGAGCTCCTTCTTCCTGATCCCGGCCGACGTGCTGTTCGTGCCGATGGCGCTGGCCAAGCCCGAGCGGGCCTATCGCCTCGCCTTGATCGCGACCGTATTCTCGACGCTGGGCGGCATCGCCGGCTATGCGCTCGGCTACTATGCCTTCGACGCGCTGGCGCGGCCGGTGCTTGCCTTCTACGGCAAGCTCGACGCCTTCGAGCAGTTGCGCGCCTGCGCCGGCCCCGACACCACGCTGCTCCTGCTCACCACTTCGGGCCTGGCGCACCTGCCGCCGATCAAGGTGGTGACGATCCTGGCCGGCGCCGTCCATATCGGGCTCGGCTTCTTCATCCTGTCCTGCATCCTGGCGCGCGGCGCCCGTTTCCTTGCCCTCGCCTTCCTGCTGCGCCGCTATGGCGAGACGATCCGGCACTTCATCGAGAAGCGGCTGAAGCTGATCGCGCTCGGCGGCGCGGCCCTGCTGATCCTGCTCTATTTCGGCCTCAAGCTGCTGACAGGCTCGGGCCAGATGTTCTCCTGCTGAAGCGACCCATGACCGGCCCCGTCTCGCGCCTTCTCGCCGATCCCCGCCGCCTGATCGCCCTGATCGGGCTCGCGAGTCTTGCTCTGATCGCCGGCGCCTGGTTCTTCGAGCTCGTCCTGCATTTGCGACCCTGCAAGCTCTGCCTCGAGCAGCGCGCCCCGCATTACGCCGTGATCGGCCTCACCACACTCGCCCTCATCTTCGCCCGCTCGCGCCGGGCCCAGATCGCGGCGCTGATCGTCCTCGCCCTGCTGATGGCCTGGAGTACCGGACTCGGCGTCTACCATTCCGGCGTGGAATGGGGCGTCTTCGCCGGTCCGAACGACTGTGGCGGCACGCCTGCCCCCGCAGCCGCCGGCGTCCAGGACCTGATGAAGCAGCTGCAGACGACCCGCATCGTCTCCTGCACGGAAGCGGCCTGGCGCTTCCTCGGCCTTTCGCTCGCCGGCTGGAATGCGCTGGCCTCGCTCGCCTTGCTGGCCCTCGCGCTGCTGGGCCTGAAGAGCGCCGCGCAGCGCCCGGAATCCCTGCGAAACTAGACTGCCGAAGCGACCGCCGGCTGTCCAAGCCGAGCCGCTGCGCGACCAGCCGCCATCATCGGCGGTTGGAATAAGCGCGCGAATCATCTGTATTGCAGCAGAGAATCGGATGCTCAGGCCGCATTGCTGATGCGCAGCGGACAGTAAGCTCGCGTTAACCTGTATTAATCGATGGTCAACATATGACGATGCCGATCAGACATCGACCGGCGCGCCAATGAACGTCGCAGGACAGGGTCCGGCCATACGTTCGGCACGATGCCATGCGGCGCAGCGGCGGGCGGCGATTTCTGTCGCGGCCTGCTGCCTGGGTTTGGCCGTCGCAGGATGCGGCGAGCAGAGACTTGCCGAGTCCGAACTGGTGACGGCCTCCCGCTGGCTCTCCGTGGAACCGAGCCGGGCGATGATCGTCCTGCCGCCTGGCAGCCCGCCGGTGATCGGCGTCACCCAGCGCAGCTACGAGAACGCGATCGCACAGACGATCTCGCTGGCGACGCGCGGCCGCACGCCCGGCGAGAACGCGATCCAGGTCGCCTTCTTCACGGCGGCCGACCTGCCGGACAGCGCCGGCGTCGAGGGCAACCTGCTCAAGCTGCCGGGGATCGACGACTTCGCGGTCGCGCAGGACATGGAAGAGCGCCTGCCCGGCGTCGCCATGGCGCCCTCCGCCGTCTTCGTCCAGAACAAGTACGGGCCGTTCGGCTACGCCTTCGGTCGCGGCCCGGGCGGGGAAGCCTGCCTCTATGCCTGGCAGCGCATCGCCGACGGCGACAGCATCTTCCGGCCGAGATCGGGCGCGGTCTCGGTTCGCATCCGCATCTGCGATCCCAAGGCGAGCGAAGCCACGCTGCTGCGCTTGGCCTACGAGTATTCGCTCAACGCCTCGCTGCGGCGCAGCGGCTGGAACCCGGCCGGTGATGCGCCAGCCCCTGCGCCCGAGCTCGGCAAGGCCGGCGCCCCGGTCTATCCCCTGCTGCAGACGCCGGAATCCGCTGCGCCCCCGCGGGTCGCCCGGCCGCGGCCGGCGCGGGCCCCGCAGGCCGAAACCGATCACTCCCGTGACCTGCAGCCGGTTCCCGACAGGCCGCTGGAGGGATACCCGACCGTTCCGCCGCCCCCAACGCCCTGAGGAAGCGAAGCGTCCGAGCCGATGCGAACCGCGAGCTACGTCATTTTCTGGGCTATCGCCACGGCCGTGGTCGTCGCGCTGATCACGCTGCCGATCAGCCTGCAGGCCCACCTGATCGCCGGGACGATCGTCGTCGGGGCGATGATCCTGCTCAAGTTCCTGCGCCCCTATGGCGTCTGGCGGCTGATCGCGCTCGGCCTCGGGACGGCGATGGTGCTGCGCTATGTCTACTGGCGCACGACGAGCACATTGCCGCCAGTCAACCAGCTCGAGGACTTCATCCCCGGCCTGATCCTCTATCTGGCCGAACTCTACAATATCGGCATGCTCTTCCTCAGCCTGTTCGTCGTGGCGATGCCGCTGCCGCGGCGCAAGAGCGCGCCCCCGATCCCCGCCGATGCCCCGACGGTCGACGTCTTCGTGCCCTCCTACAACGAGGAGCCCGAGCTGCTGGCGACGACGCTCTCGGCAGCGCTCGCCATGGACTATCCAGCCGGTCGCCTCACCGTCTATCTGCTCGACGACGGCGGCACCGACGAGAAGTGCAATGCCGACAATTTCGTCGCCGCCAGCGCGGCGCGGGAGCGGCGGACAACCCTGCAGAAGCTCTGCGAGGGCCTCGGCTGCACCTATCTGACGCGCGAGCGCAACCTCAGCGCCAAGGCCGGCAATCTCAACAACGGCCTCGCCAATTCCAGCGGCGACCTCGTCGTCGTCTTCGACGCCGACCATGCGCCGGCCCGCAACTTCCTGAGCGAGACCATCGGTTATTTCGGTGAGGACCCGAAGCTGTTTCTGGTGCAGACACCGCACTTCTTCATCAATCCCGACCCGCTGGAGCGCAATCTCAAGACCTTCAAGGCGATGCCGTCCGAGAACGAGATGTTCTACGGCATCATCCAGCGCGGCCTCGACAAGTGGAACGCCTCGTTCTTCTGCGGCTCGGCCGCAGTGCTGCGTCGCATGGCGCTGCAGACGACAAACGGGTTCTCCGGCCGCAGCATCACCGAAGATGCCGAGACCGCGATCACCCTCCACGCCACCGGCTGGAACAGCATCTATGTCGACAAGCCGCTGATCGCCGGGCTCCAGCCGGCGACCTTCGCGAGCTTCATCGGCCAGCGCTCGCGCTGGGCGCAGGGCATGATGCAGATCCTGATCTACCACCGCCCGATGCTGAAGAGCGGCCTCTCCCTGCCGCAGCGGCTGTGCTATTCCTCCTCGGCCCTGTTCTGGCTGTTCCCGTTCGTGCGCCTGACCTTCCTGGTCGCACCGCTCTGCTATCTCTTCTTCGGCCTGGAGATCTTCACCGCCTCGGGCGCCGAGTTCATCGCCTATGTCTTCAGCTACATGGCCGTGAACCTGATGATGCAGAACTACCTCTATGGCCGCTACCGCTGGCCATGGATCTCCGAGCTCTACGAGTTCATCCAGTCGGTCTACCTGCTGCCGGCGGTGATCTCCGTCCTGATCAACCCCGGCAAGCCGACCTTCAAGGTCACCGCCAAGAGCGAGGAACTGGGCACCCGGCGCATCTCCGAGCTTGGCCTGCCCTTCTTCATCATCTTCGCCGTGCTGGCGCTCGGCGTCGTCGCCACGTATTGGCGCACCATCGCCCAACCCTACAATGCCGACACCACGCTCGTGGTCGGCCTATGGAACATCCTCAACTTGCTGATGGCGGGATGTGCGCTCGGCGTGGTCTCGGAACGGCCGGAAGGGCGTGGCGCCCGGCGTTTCCCGGTCAAGCGCCGCGGTGAGATCAGCATTGACGGCCGGACTGCGCCGGTAATCACCGAGAACGTCTCCGTCGACGGCGTCGCCGTCCGGGTCCTGTCCAAGGGCTTCGACAAGCTGCCGGCAAACAGCACAGGCGAGATCACCTTCGAAACCTCGATCGCGATGCCGAAAGGGGCGCTGCCGGTACGCGTCGTCCGCCTCGCCGCGGACGACAAGGGTCTGGTGCTCGGCTGCCGCTACGAACCGAGCGAGCCGCTGCACAGCCGCATCATCGCCGACCTCGCCTTCTCCGATGCCGCGGTCTGGAGTAATTTCCAGAAGGCGCGACGCCAGAATATGGGCGTCGTCTATGGCACCCTGCGCTTCCTGCGCATCGCGGTGTTCCAGACAAGCCGCGGCCTGTCCTATTTCTTCGGCCTCTCCCGCTTCGCCCGCTCCAATCCTGCGCGGAGAGCGGCGGAATGAGGGTGCGTCTTCTTCCTATCCTTGCCGCAGCGGCGATCGTCCCACTCGGAAGCTCGGACTACGGCTCCCGAGCGCAGGAGGCCCAGCCGGCGCCGCCGCGGGAGCCGGCGCCGTTCATGATCGCGCCACCGGCCCAGCAACCCTCGGCCTCGCGTCCAGTCGAGCCCAGCACGCCTGTGGCGCCGGCGCCAGCTGCACCCGCGATCCCCGCCAGCTTCGCCTTCAAGCCGCTGCTGCCGGCCGCCCGCGTCACGCTCGAAGGCGAGAGCGATAGCCGCAGCTGGGCATTTCACTTGACCCAGGACCAGGCCAACGCCGACCTCAATCTCGATGTCGCCTTCCAGAATGCGCTGGTCGTGATGCCGGAAGCCTCACGCCTGACGGTGCGCATCAATGGCGAGCGCATCATGGAAGCGCCGATCGCCTCCTCCGACCGTCTGAAACGGACCTCGACCCCGATCCGCAAGGGTCTTCTCAGGCCTGGCCAGAACACGATCCGCTTCGAAGCGGTCCAGCGCCACCGCACCGACTGCACCATCGCCTCCACCTATGAGTTGTGGACGCGCGTCGATGGCGCCGGCACCCGCCTGTCGTTCAGAAATCCGGCGCAGCAGTCGCGCCTGCGCAGCATCGACGACCTACCTTCCGTCGGAGGCGACGAGACCGGGCAGACCACGATTCACATCGTTGCGCCCGGCGCGACGCGCGCCGTGGCGGCGAACAGCATCCTTGCAGTGGCGCAGGGCGTCGCATTGCGCGGCCGCTACAGCCAGGCCGCGGTGCGGGTCTCCGAGCGCTTGCCGGAGCGCATCCGACCGGGCGTGCTGACCGTCCTGCTCGGCACGAGCAAGGAGCTGCGCGAGCTGCTCGGCACGCTACCGGCAGAGGCCGGAACCGGCAGCTTCCTCGGCTTCGTCGCCAATCCCAAGCTCGGACCTGCCGCGCTGCTCGTCACCGGCGAGACCTGGCCGGACCTCGAGGCGATTGTCGCCAAGCTGCTGACCGGGCCGGTCTCGCGGCCGACCAACATCAACCGCAAGACAATGGACACGTCGAGCTGGCACGTCCCCGACCCGCCCTTCATCTCCGACAGCCAGGTGCTGCGCTTCTCGGAACTCGGGGTGTCCACCCAGGAATCCTCCGGGCGGCGCATGCGGGTGCGCACGGTCATCGCGATGCCGGGCGATTTCTACGCCAACGCCTATGGCGAGGCGACGCTCTATCTCGACGGCGCCTATTCGGAGGAGGTCCTTCCCGGCGCCAGCCGGATCGAGATCTTCGTCAACGGCAATGTCGCGGCCACCGTGCCGCTCAACGCAGCCAGCGGCGGGCTTTTCCAGCAAGCTCCGATTCCAATCCCACTCCGGCATTTCCGGCCCGGGATCAACGAGATCTGGTTCGAGGCCGTCACGCTGGCGCGCTCCGACCTCGCCTGCGGACCGGGTGCGACCCTGCCCGGCAAGAACCGCTTCGCCCTGTTCGACACGACCGCGCTGGCGATCCCGGAGTTCGCCAAGATCGGGGTGAGCCCCAACCTCGCCGCCGTGGCCGGCACCGGCTTCCCCTATTCAATCGCGGCGCATGTCGGCCTGATCATCGGCCGGCAGGACCTGCCCAATCTCGGCGCCGCCGCAACCCTGCTCGCAAGGCTGGCCCAACGCGCCGACCGGCCACTCCCGATCGATCTCCTCGGCAGCGCCGCGACCGTCGGTGACCGCCCTGCCCTGATCGTCGGCGCCGCCGGCCAATTGCCGGCGGGGCTGCTGCCGCGCGTCGGCATCGCCGACAACATCCGCAACACCTGGCCGCAGCGCGCGGACGCGGTGGTCGTCGTGCCGGAGACCGAGGGCACGGCCGTGTTCGACGCGGTGATCAACCGCTTCCAGGGCCGGCAGATCACGCCGGAGGATTCCGGCGGCGCCGCACCGACCACGGAGGCGATCCGCGATCGCTGGCGCGGCTCGCTCGGTGGCCCCCTCGCCCGCTACTTCATCGGCTTCGACCAATGGCTGCAGCGCACGTTCGACCTGTCCTTCGCGCAGCTGCGCGCCCCCTCGCGCGCGCTCTCGCTCTATGAGCCGGCCGAAGGGGCCGAGCTGATCGCCGCCCAGGGGACCGATCCCGACACGCGCCAGGTCTGGACCGCCTTCGTGGTGCGCCAGGAAGAGGCTCTGGAGAAGAACATCGACAGGCTCGTCACACCGGGCAACTGGGCCGCGATGGCCGGCAAGATCACCGCTTTCCGCAGCGGACAGGACAACCATGTCATCTCGGCGGACAGCACCTCCTTCGTCATGACCCGGGCGTTCAGCCTGGCCAATATGCGCCTCGTCTTCGCCAACTGGATGTCGAGCAATATCGGCATCTACGCGCTGACGCTGCTGGCCGCCTGCATCGCGCTCGGCGTCGGCACGTCCCTGATGCTCGGCCGACTGGGGAGGCGTGGATGAAACGGTTTCGCGCCGCCCTGGCGGCAACCTTCTTCGGCTTCGCGTCCAGTGCTCAGGCGGCGCTGCCAGCCGGCGCCTGGGAGCTCTACCGGCAGAAATTCGTGACGGCGGAAGGCCGCGTCGTCGACGACGCCAATGGCGGCATCAGCCATAGCGAGAGCCAGGGCTACGGGCTGCTGCTCGCCTGCTTCGCCGGCGATCGCAGCAGCTTCGCCAGCATCCTCTCCTTCACCCGGACCGAGTTCCTGATCCGCGACGATGGGCTCGCCGCCTGGCGCTGGGACCCGAAGGCGACGCCCCGCATCAGCGACATCAACAACGCCAGCGACGGCGACCTCCTGATCGCAGAAGCCCTCGCCTGCGCCGGGACCCGCTGGTCTATGCCGGCCTACACCACCGCGGCCCGCCAGATCGCCCGCTCGCTCGCCAAGGTCGCCCTGCTGAAGCGCGGCGGCCAGACCTGGCTGATGCCGGCAGCGAAGGGCTTCTCGGAGCAGGAGCGCCCGGACGGACCGGTGGTCAACCTGTCCTACTGGGTGTTCGAGACCTTCCCGGTCCTCGCCAAGCTCACCGGCGATCAGAGCTGGATGCAGGTGCAGGCCAGCGGGCTGAAGCTGCTCGACGATCTCGCCAAGCGCAAGACACCGGCGGCCGACTGGCTCTCGATCAGGGGCGAGCCGAAGCCGGCCGAGGGCTTCCCACCGCAGTTCGGCTACAACGCGCTGCGCATCCCGCTCTACCTCCTGCGGGCCGGCCTTGGCGACAAGCAACGCCTCGAACCGTTCCGCCAAGCCTGGGCCAATGGCACGGCGGTGATCGACGTGACCAGCGGCAAATCGGTCGAGCCGCTGCCGGACGCGGGTTATCGCATCCTGAATGCTGCCATGGCCTGTGCGCTCGACCGCACGCCGATCCCGGCCGAGCTGAAGGCCTTCCAGCCGACGCTCTACTACCCGTCGACGCTGCACCTGCTTGCCCTCTCGATGCTCAGCGAGAGGTATCCGCAATGCATGTGAAATCCGCGCTGATCGCTGTCGCAGCCTCCGGCGTCGCCTTCTACGCGCTCGGCCGCTACGGCCACGACCTTGATTGGCCGGGAGCGTCTGTACCGGCCGTCCAGCAGGCGCAGGCCGAGACGCATCCTGACCCCAGCCAACCAGCCCCGCCTGCGACCGGACAAACCGAGCCCGAACTGGCTCAGGCTCCTACCGTGCCCGGGCGCCCCACGCCCCCAGGGCAGCAGCAGAGGGTCGACGAGACGGCGCTGCGCTATTTCGCCAGCCAGGGCGACACTCGCCGCTACGAGGCCGAGCTCGCCCGTCTGCGCGCGCTCTATCCGGAGTGGAAGCCGCCGACCGATCTGAGCTCCTCGCTGCCGACCGGCGATCCCGAGCTGGAACGGATCTGGAAGCTGTTCGCCGAAGGCAAGTTCGGCGAGGCGCGGGCCGCGATCGCGCAACGCAGCAGCGCCGATCCCAACTGGCAGGCTCCGGCCGACCTGGCCGCCCAGCTCGACCGGGCTGAGGCCGGCCAGCGCCTGGTCAACGCCTCGAACGCCAAGCAATGGGAGCAGGTGATCCGGATCGGCACCGAGACGCCGGCACTGCTGACCTGCGCCAATGTCGATGCGCTCTGGCGTGTGGCCGAGGCCTTCGTCCAGACCGGCGCGCCGGAACGCGCCCGCGACGCCTATTCCTATGTGCTGACCAACTGCACCAATCCGGCCGAGCGGGTCGGCACCATGCAGAAGGCGCTCGCGACCTTGTCCGAAGCGCAGCTCGCCCCGCTGCTGGCGCAGGAACGACAGAGCGAATTCTCGGGGATCCGCGACGAGATCGCGCGGCGGCGCGTCGGCAAGGCGGCGGATGATCCCACGCTGACGGCGACGCCGGAGGACTTGCGCCGGATTGAGGCGCTCGCCAATGCGGCGACGACGCCGGACGATCCAATCCTGCTCGGCTTCTACTTCTTCCGCCATAACGACGCGCCCAAGGCGGTGACCTGGTTCCAGACCGCGCTGGCGCGCAATGGCGGCGCCAAGGCGGCGGAAGGGGCGGTGCTCGCGCTCGGCGCGCAGCAGAAATACCAGGAGGCCGAAACCCTCGGTGCGCAATGGCTCGAGGCCGGGCCGGCAAACCGGAAAGCCTATCTCGACGTTGCGACCGCGCTGATCGCCCAGGAGCCGGCGCCGCGGCTCGAACGCGCCGTGATCGAGCGCATCGCCAGGACGGTCGGCGTCGACCGTTACGCTCCGGGCGGCGCCGCCCTCGGCTGGTACGCCTATAATTCCGGGCAGATCGCACCTGCCGAGACCTGGTTCGAGACGGCGCTGTCATGGGATCGCGGCTATGAGCCGGCGGCCTATGGGCTCGCTCTGGTGCATCAGCGGCTGCGCGACCAACCGGCCTTGCGTGCCATCATCGCCGAATGGCGCAATCGCTCGCCGCGGATCGCCGATCTGCTGAACCCGGCGCGCAGACGTATCGAAACGCGAGAGACACGCCCCCTGCCGGATACAAGTCCGGCTGAGCGGCTGGTTCCGGCGCCCGAGCCGGTCGAGCGGGCGCCGCGCCGTGTCGTTCGCGCCGAGCCTTCGCCAAGAGTGAGTTACGAGGACGAGATTCCAGCCGCCGCGATGGCGCGCCGCCCTGCTGCCGAGCGGCCACGAAGCGGCTCCTGCGGCACGGGCATGACGGGGGCGGCAGCGCTCCAGCGCGGCTGGTGCCTGCTCAATCTGAAGCGGCCGGCAGCTGCGGTGGAAGCCTTCGAGGCGGCCAAGCGCAGCGGCAATGCCCAGATCTCCGCCGACGCCGCTGCAGGCATGGCCTATGCGAAGCTGCAGCAGGGGCTGACGGCAGAGGCCGGCGCGGCGGCTGCCAGCTCCAACCTGCCTCCGGCCCGGCGCAAGGAGCTCCAGGCTCTGCTCCTGTCCGAGCGCTTCTACGCCCAATACGACGCCAAGGACTTCAACGCCGCGCTGATCACGCTGGGCGCACGGGCGCGTTTTGCCTCCGAGAGCACCGACCTGATGCTGATGCGCGGCTGGTCCTATTTCAATCTCGGCCGCTTCGACGACGCCGCGCAGGTCTTCCAGGCGCTCTACCGTGCCAATGGTTCACCACAGGCGATGTCAGGCCTGACCGCGATCCGCGACATCACCCAGCGCAACCGCTACTGAGTGGCGCAGCGACGGCGCCAATCGCCATAACCGTACGGAATACCCCATCCCAGATTTCGACTTGGACAGACTGGGATCACCGTCCCCACTATCGCTCCAACAAGGAACGAGGGGACGAGACGATGAGAACGCATGCCGCCGGGGTGGCCGGCCTGATGCTGGTCGCGGGCCTGCAAGGCCAAGCTCTTGCCCAAGAGACGGTCCTCCGGGTCAGCTCAGGCGCCAGCAATGTCTCGACGCTCGATGCCCACCGCGCCAGCGCGACCGACGACAAGTCTCTGATCGGCTGGCTCTATAACGGCCTCGTCCGCTTCAAGCCCGGCAGCGCCGATCCCAAGGATCTCGAGCCCGATCTCGCCGAACGCTGGGAAACCTCGCCGGACGGCAAGGCCTGGACCTTCCACTTACGCAAGGGCGTCAAGTTCCATGGCGACTGGGGCACGCTCAATGCCGACGACGTCGTCTATTCCCTGCAGCGCGCCGGCGACCCCAAACGCTCGACCTTCTCCTCGGACTTCTCGGCGATCGACACCGTCGAGAAGGTCGACGACCTCACCGTCCGGGTCACGCTGAAATATCCGGACGTCAATTTCCTCGGCCGCGTCTCCAACTACCATGGCGGCAACATCGTCAGCCGCAAGGCGGGCGAGGAATTGGGCGATCGCTACGGCGCCAAGCCGGTCGGGACCGGCCCCTTCACCTTCGTCGAGCAGGTGACCCAGCAATATGTGAAGCTCGCCGCCAATCCCGACTATTTCCGCGGCAAGCCCAAGATCGACACGATCATGATGCGCGCCATCCCCTCGGATAGCGCGCGCGAGCTCGCCTTCACCTCCGGCGAACTCGACCTGTTCTATGGCAAGCGCGAGCAGCGCTGGGTCGATTCCGCCCGCAAGCGCCCCGGCTTCAATGTCGAGATCTTCCAGCCCGGCGAATACCGTCTGCTGCACATCAACCGCAGCCAGCCGCCGCTCGACGACATCCGCGTGCGCCGCGCCATCGCCGCCGCCGTCAATGTCGACGACCTCGTGCGCTTCGTCGGCAAGGATGTCGGCCCCAAGGGCTGCTCCGTCGTGCCACCGGGCTATCTCGGCGAGGATTGCACGGTGCGCTACGGCTTCGATCTCGCCAAGGCCAAGGCCCTGCTGGCAGAGGCCGGCCACAAGGACGGCATCACCATCAAGGCGATCGTCTCCAACATCTCGGCGCAGCAGCCCTTCATGGAGATCATCCAGGCGCAGCTCGCCAAGGCCGGGATCAAGCTGGAGATGCAGGTTGTCGACCACGCGACCTATCAGAGCCAGAGCCGCAAGGATCTGAGTGGCCTCGTCTTCTACGGCGCGGCGCGTTTCCCGATCGCCGATACCTATCTCAGCGAGTTCTTCCACTCGCGCGCGACGGTCAACACACCGACCGCCGCCACCAACTTCTCGCACTGCGCCATCGCCGACAAGGAGATCGAGGACGCGCGGGTCGCAGCCGACGCCGAGGCCCAGAAGGCGCTGTGGAAGGAAGCACAGCGCAAGATCATGGACGATGTCTGCGCGATTCCGCTGTTCGAACTGCGCCAGGTCTGGGCCCGCAGCGACAGGCTCGATTTCGGCTACGAGCTGAAGGGCGCGCTCAACCTCGCCCCGCCGATCACGGAAGCGACCACGCTCAAGCCACGCTGAGACCAAGGGCCTGATCGTGGAATCGGTGCGCCGGCTTGGCAACTACGTCGCCGGCGCACGCGAAGAGGCGCTGGCTGACGATTTGCGGGAAGCCGCCTGCCGCGCCGTGCTCGACCTCGTCGCCGCCGCCCTACCCGGTATCGATGCACCGGGTCCGCGTGCGGTCCGGCGCGTCGCCGACGCGACGATGGCCGGCGGTGCCTTACCGATCTGGTTCACCGGACAGCGAGGCGGCCTTGCCGGCGCAATCTGGTGCAACGCCTCCGCCGCGGCCGCGCTCGACCTCGATGACGGCCACCGCATCGCCCGCGGCCATCCTGGTGCGGCGATCATCCCGGCAGCCTTTGCAGTGGCTGAAGAGATCGGCGCGACGACGGAGGAGCTGCTGCGGGCAATCGTTGTCGGCTACGAGGTCGCAGTCGCAGTCGGGGCCGCGCGCCGCTTCTATGCCAATACCGGAATGTGGTCGGGCTACGGCGCCATCGCGACGCTGGGCTCCCTGAGGCGGACCCCACCGGAGGTCCTGGCCCATGCCTTAGCCATCGCGGGCATCAGCGCGCCGAACCAGCTCCATGCCGGCGCCGGCCCGCTCTTCCCGGCCCAGGAGGGCAACGACGTCAAGGAAGGCATCGCCTGGTCGAGCCTGACCGCGGTCAACGCGCTGCTCCTCGCCGAAGCCGGCCATAGCGGGCCGCTCGCCTTGCTCGACCAGTCCGAGCATTTCCGGCTGGAAGGGCTCGCGGACGGCCTCGGCCGGCAACGCTATATCGCCCGCAACTACATGAAGTTCCACGCCTGCTGCCGGCATGTGCATGCGCCGGTCGAAGCCCTGCTCGGCCTCGTTGCAATGCATCGGATTGCGCCCGAAGACATCGAGACGATTGAGGTCGCGACCTATGCTGGCGCCTTGCGGATCGCCAACCGGCCGGAGCCCAGCGGCTTCACCGACATCCAGTTCAGCATCCCCTATTGCCTGGCCCTGGTCGCCATCGACGGGCCGGATGCCTTGCTGCCACTGACACCGTCGGCGATGCATCGCCCGGACGTCGTCGCGCTGGCGAGGAAAGTCTCACTGCGTCTCGATCCAGAGCTCGACGCTCGCTTTCCGACCGAGACGCTGTCGCGCGTCACGATCCGCGCCGGTGGCCGCGCCTTGACCTCAGCCGTGACCGCACCTCGCGGCGAAGCGAGTACGCCGCCCTCCTGGGCTGACCTCGAAGACAAATTGCGTCAGGCGAGCCGCTTTGCCGTAACGCGAGTCCAGCAGGATGCGCTGATCGGCGCCTGCAATCGCCTGCGCGACGGCGACCATGCGCCGCTGCTCGATGCCCTAGCGACGATCAGGCCGGATTCGGCGTCAGGATAGTTCGCGAGATTTCTGCAGCCGCCTCGCGAGCGCTTTCCAGGAAGGCGGCGACCAGCCGGGCATTGCGGCTGTCGCGGTTGCGGCATAGCTGGAAGTCGAGCTGGAACTCCGGCTCGAAGCGGCGGATTGCGATCTTGTCGCGCAGGCCGCCGACGATCAGCGGATGCACCAGCGAGACGCCGACGCCGGCCGCGACGAACTCGCAAAGCGTTGGCGAGACATTGGCGATCATCACCACCTCAGGCGTGACACCATGGCCCTCGAGCACCCGGCTGATGCTGCGATGGGTATGGCTTTCCGGATCGAAGGAGATGAAGGGGACACCGGCGAGATCGCGCGGGGTGATGACGTCCTTGGCTGTCAGCGGGTGGCCGAGCGGCAGGATGCAGACCACCGGATGGCCCATCATCGGCTCGGCGGCGACATAGGGATTGTCGACCGGGGCGATGATCAGCCCGACATCGAGCCGGTGCGTGACCAGCGCGTCGGAGATCCATTGCGAGCTGCGCGACTGCACCGAGCAGAACACGCCGGGCTGCCTTGCCAGAAAGCGCGAGGTCGCCTCCTGGATGAAGGAGCCGGAGAGCGCCGGCATGACGCCGATCAGGAGGCGGCTCTGCTCGTCGCGGCGGATCGCCTCGACCGCGTTCTCGACCTGGCGCACGCCCGCAAAAATCCGGTCGATCTCCTCATAGAGCCGCATGCCGCGCCGCGTCGCCACCAGCCGGCCCTTGACCCGGTCGAACAGGCGCAAACCCGTATCCTCTTCGAGATGGGCGATCAGCTTGCTCATCGCCGGCTGCGAGACGTTCATCATCTCGGCAGCGCGGCTGACGGTGCCGTACTCGATCACGGCTTTGAAGGCCTCGACCTGGCGCAGGTTGAGCCGCCTCACCATGGCATAACCCCTGGGAATAGAGTGCAGAGAAAAACGACTTTGACGAAATACAATGTCCCTCCCTAACGTCAAAGGGCGAAAGGGATTTTCATGCGGCCGGACATCGTCGTCATCGGGGGAGGAACGGTCGGCGCCGCCATCGCCTATGGCCTTGCCCGCAGGCAGGAGAAGGTGCTGCTGCTCGACGGCGACGATGGGGATTTCCGTGCGGCACGGGCGAATTTCGGGCTGGTCTGGCTGCAGGGCAAGGGCCTGGGCATGCCGGCCTACCAGGCCCTGACCCGCGACAGCATCGCGCTCTGGCGCGGCTTCACCGACCAGCTTGAAGCCGAGACGGCGATCGATCTGACCTATGAGCAGAATGGCGGCCTCGCCTTCTGCCTGGGCGAAGCAGGCTATGAGAAGCGCCGCGTCGACCTGCTGCGCCTCCATAACCAGCGTGGCGACGGCGAGCCGGATTGGGAGATGCTCGACCGCGCAGCGCTGCAGCGGCTGCTCCCAAAGGTGGCGCTCGGCCCCGATGTCACCGGTGCCAGCTTCGGCCGGCGCGACGGGCACGCCAATCCCTTGCGGCTACTGGCAGCGCTGCATGCCGGCGTCCTCCGCCATGGCGGCGCGCTGCGTCATCGCGCCCGGGTGCAAGGAATCGAGCGCGTCGGTGTTGATTTCAAGCTCACTCTCGATGGCGAGACGCTTGTCGCGCCGCGGATCGTCATCGCCGCCGGGCTCGGCTCGCCGGAGCTGGCGCGTCAGGTCGGGCTCGACGTGCCGCTGCGACCCGAGCGCGGCCAGGTGCTGGTCACCGAGCGGCTCGCCCCCTTCCTGCCGCTGCCGGCGAGCGGCCTGCGCCAGACCGGCGAAGGTACGGTGATGATCGGTGCGACCAAGGACGATCCCGGCTTCGACGTCTCGACCACCGGCGAGGCGGCCGCGCGGCTCAGCCGCAAGACAGTGCAGATCGTCCCCGCGCTCGCGAAGGTCGGCCTCGTCAGGCAATGGGCCGGGCTGCGCATCATGACGCCCGACAGCTACCCGATCTACGCGCAGTCGCAGAGCCATCCCGGCGCCTTCGTCGCGCTCTGCCATTCCGGCGTGACGCTCGCCGCCTTCCACGCCGAGGAGCTAGCCGAGGCCATCGCCGCCGGCTCGCTGCCCGAGCGGTTTTCTCCCTTTCACCAGAGTCGGTTCGATGTTCCGCAAGCTGCATGACCCGGGGCCGCAGGCGGTCACCATCTTCATCGACGGCCGCCCCGTCACCGCCGAGATCGGCGAAAGCGTCGCCGCGGTGCTGCTGCGCCAGCAGGAAGGCTGGAGCCGGACCACGCCGGTCTCGCAGAGCCCGCGCGCGCCCTACTGTATGATGGGCGTCTGCTTTGAATGTCTGGTCGAGATCGATGGCCAGGGCTCGGTCCAGAGCTGCCTGACGCCGGTCGCGGGCGGCATGCGCATCGCCCGCCAGCAGGGCCGCAGGAGCCTGTCGGCATGAACGATCACACCGACCTCCTGATCGTCGGCGCCGGCCCGGCTGGCATGGCCGCCGCCGTAACCGCCCGCCGCCACGGCCTCTCGGTCCGCGTCGTCGACGACCAGCCGGCACCCGGCGGCCAGATCTGGCGGGGCATCGAGACCGTGGCCGCGACGCCGCGCGCAAAACGCCTCGGCGAGAGCTACCTTTCCGGCGCCGAGCGGGCCGCCGCCTTCCGCGCCTGCGGTGCCTTGTACGAGCCGGAAAGCCAGCTCTGGCAGATCGAGCCGGGCTTCCGCGCCTTCGTTACCCGAGGCGGCAAGGCGCGCACCGTGACGGCGCAGGCGATCATCCTCGCCACCGGCGCGCAGGAGCGGCCCGCGCCCTTCCCGGGCTGGACACTGCCGGGCGTGCTCACGGTCGGCGCGGCGCAGATCCTGCTGAAGACGGCCGATTCCGTGCCGGAGAAGCCGGTCTGGATTGCCGGCTGCGGGCCGCTGCCGCTGCTCTACATGACCCAGCTCCTGGCCGCGGGCGGCCGCATCGCCGGCTTCCTCGACACGACCCCGCGCGGGCGCCTCCCCGCGGCGCTACGACACCTGCCGCAGGGGCTCAGCCGCCTCGGCGACCTCATAAAGGGCCTGTCCTGGTCGCTGGCGCTGCGCCGGGCCGGCGTCCCGGTCATCCGCCATGTCACCGAGCTGCGTGCCGAGGGCGAAGGCCATCTCCAGCGCCTGCGCTACCGCACGGAAGAGGGCCGCGAGGCCGAAGTCCCCGCCGGGGTGCTGCTCGTCCATGAAGGCGTGGTGCCGAACATTCATGCGCCGCTGGCACTCGGCTGTGCTGTTCAATGGCATGCCGGCCAGCAGTGTTATGTCCCGGTCCTCGACGCCTGGGGCGAGAGCTCGCAGGCGAATGTCTTCGTCACCGGCGATGGTGCCGGCATCGGCGGGGCGGAAGCCGCCGAACCGCGCGGACGGCTCGCGGCGCTGCGGGTTGCGGCGAAGCTCGGCCGGCTCGACGAGGCCACTGCCGAAACCGCCGCTACGGCCGAGCGGAGCGCCCTTTCCAGCGCGCTCGCCCTGCGACCCTTCCTTGATGCGCTCTATGCGCCGCGTCCACAGCTCTATGCACCGCCGGACGAGACGCTAGTCTGCCGCTGCGAGGAGGTCACGGCCGGCGAACTCCGCGCCCGCGCGGTCGAAGGGCGGCCCGGCCCCAACCAGCTCAAGGCCTTCACCCGCGCCGGCATGGGGCCCTGCCAGGGCCGGCAATGCGGCTACTCCATGGCCCATATCGTCGCCGCTGCGCAGGGTCGCCCGGTCGAGGAGGTCGGCTTCTACCGGATCAGGCCGCCATTGAAGCCGGTGACGCTCGGCGAGCTCGCCAGCCTCGACGAGCAGGAACCGGCGGCATGAGCGAGGCCGCATTCGACGTGGTCGTGGTCGGCGGCGGCCTGCACGGCCTCTCCGCCGCGCTACACCTCGCCCGCGCCGGCCGCAAGGTCGCGCTGGTCGAGCGGCGCTGGACCGGCCGCCACGCTTCAGGTGCCACCGCGGCCGGTGTGCGCACCCTCGGCCGCGACATCGCCGAGATCCCGATCTCGCTCGAAGCGATGGAGATGTGGCACCGGATCGAGACGATCGTTGGCGATCATTGCGGCTTCCACGCCCATGGCCAGCTGCGCGTCGCCGAGATGCCTGAGCACATGCCGGCCCTGATCGAGCGGCAAGCGCGCACCAGCGCCCTCGGCTACGGCCATGAGGAATTGATCGACGCCGCCGAACTGCGCCGCCTCGTACCGGCATTGAGCCCGCATTGCATCGGCGCGCTGGTGGCGCGGCGCGACGGCGCCGCCGACCCGCACCGCACGATCGCCGCCTTCCGCCGCGCCTGCGAGGCCGAGGGCGTCGTCATCGCCGAAGGCTGCGGCGTCGAGGCGGTCGACCGGCAGGGCGGCGACTGGCTGCTCGTCTGCGGCGAGCGCCGCTTCCGCGCGCCGCAGATCGTCAACGCCGCCGGCGCCTGGGCCGGCCGGCTCGCCGCTCTGTTCGGCGATGCGATCCCGCTCGGCGTCCGCGCCTCGATGATGATCGTCACCGAGCGGCTCGCGCCCTTGCTCGATCCCGTCGTCAGCGTCGTCGGCCGTGCGCTGTCCTTCAAGCAATCGGACCAGGGCACGCTGGTGATCGGCGGCGGCCTGCAGGGCTCAGCCGATCTCGACCGCGAGCGCAGCAGCGTCGATTTCCGCATGCTCGCCAGGGGCGCCCGCGCCGCCAGCGATCTCTTCCCGGCCGTCCAGGGCGTGCGCATCGCCCGCTGCTGGACCGGCATAGAAGCCGAGACGCGTGACCACATCCCGGTGATCGGCCTCTCGCCGAATGCACCCAGCCTCGTCCATGCCTTCGGCTTCTCCGGCCATGGCTTCCAGCTCGTACCGGTCGTCGGCTCGATCCTGGCCGATCTCGTCACCGAGGGACGGACACGCCGCGAGATCGCCGCCTTCACGCCGAGACGGTTGATGCAGGAAAGGGCGGTGGCATGATCGGCTATCTGGTCAGGCGCATTCTGCTCGCCATACCAACCCTGTTCGTGATGCTGACCGCGATCTTCGTGCTGGTCCGTCTCGTGCCGGGCGATGCGGCCTCGGTCATCCTCGGCGACCAGGCCAGCGCCGCCTCGCTCGCCGCGCTCAGGGAAAAGCTCGGCCTCGACCAGCCGGTCCACGTCCAGTACCTCGCCTTCCTCGGCAAGATCCTCACCGGCGATTTCGGCGAGTCGCTGTCGAGCGGCCGCAGCGTCATTCGCGAGGTGTTGCTTGTGCTGCCCTCGACGATCGAACTCACCGTCGCCGCCATCGCGATCGGCCTCATCTTCGGCCTGCCGCTCGGCGTCGCTGCCGCGCTCAGCCGCAATGGCTGGGTCGATTATGTCTCGCGCGTCGTCTCGCTGGTCGGCCTGTCCTTTCCGGCCTTCGTCTCCGGCATCCTGATGCTGATCGTCTTCGCGATCCAGCTGAACTGGTTCCCGGTGCTCGGCAACACCAGCGGCGCCGGCAGCTTCGCCGAGCGGATGCGGGCACTTGCCCTGCCCGCACTCAACCTCGGCATCATCATGACCGCCTATGTGATGCGGGTGACCCGCGCCGCCATGCTCGGCGTGCTGACCGAGGACTATATCCGCACCGCCCGCGCCAAGGGCGTCGGCCCGGCCCAGCTCGTCGTCACCCATGCCCTGCGCAACGGCCTGATCCCGATCATCACCGTGGTCGGGCTCTATTTCGGCACGCTGATCGGCAATTCCGTGTTGACCGAGATCATCTTCAACCGGCCCGGCCTCGGCAAATTGATCATCGGCGCGCTCAACGCCCGCGACTACACCTTGCTGCAGGGGCTGATGATCATCTTCGCGATCTGCGTGATCGTCGTGAACACGCTGACAGACCTCGCCTACGGCCTCGTCGATCCCAGGGTGAAGTACTCATGAGCGCCGCCGACACCCCCGTCGCGATCCAGCCCGGCGGGCTCTGGCTCGCCTTCACGCAGAACCGCCTCGCCTGGGTCGGGCTCGTGCTGCTGACGCTGATCGTCTGCGTCGCGCTGTTCGCGCCCTGGCTGGCTCCGCACGACCCGCTCGAGCAGAACATCGTCGCGCGGCTGGAGCCGCCTTCGGCCGAGTTCTGGCTCGGTACCGACTCCTATGGCCGCGACGTGCTTTCGCGCCTGATCTACGGCGCGCGCATCTCGCTCTTCGTCGGCTTCGTCGCCATCCTGATCGCGATGCTGGTCGGCACCGCCATCGGCGTGCTTGCCGGCTATATCGGCGGCGTCTTCGACCAGCTCGTCATGGGCGTGCTCGACGTGCTGCTCGCCTTCCCGACCCTGCTGCTCGGCCTGATGATCGCCGCCATGCTCGGCGCCAGCCTGGAGAACCTGATCATCGCGATCGCGGTGACTGAGGTCGCGCCCTTCGCCCGCGTCGCCCGTGCCCCGACGATCACGCTGCGCCAGCGCGATTTCGTCGAGGCCAGCCGCTCCTATGGCTGCGGCCCGTTCCGGATCATGACCCGTCACATCCTGCCGAACATGATCTCGGATGTCGTGGTGATGAGCTCGCTCTGGCTGGCCTCGGCGATCCGCACCGAGGCCTCGCTCAGCTTCATCGGCCTCGGCGTGCCGCCGCCGGCGCCGACCTGGGGCGCGATGATCCGCGAGGGCTTCGAGAACATCCTCGACGCCTGGTGGCTCGCGGTCTTCCCGAGCCTTGCCATCCTCGTGACGGTACTGGCGCTCAACCTGCTCGGCGATGCGCTGCGCGATGCCTCCGATCCACGCTCGCGGTCGCGCTGAGGAAGCTGGAGCTTACGGCTCCAGTTCGGAATCCCAGTAGAGATAGTCGAGCCAGCTATCGTGCAGATAGTTCGGCGGGAACAGCTTGCCGTTGCGATGGAGGTCGTTGATCGACGGCGCGAACGGCCGCTGCATCGGGATCATGCCGACCGCGGCCGGCATCTTGTCGCCCTTCATGAGATTGCAGGGCGAGCAGGCCGCGACGACGTTCTCCCAGGTGGTGAGCCCGCCCTTGGAGCGCGGCACGACATGGTCGAAGGTCAGCTCGTCACGCGTGCCGCAATACTGGCAGGCGAAGCGATCGCGCAGGAAGACGTTGAAGCGGGTGAAAGCCGGCGTGCGCGAGGGCTTGATATAGGTCTTGAGCGAAACCACCGAGGGCAGCTTCATGTTGAAGCTCGGGCTGCGCACCACGGTGTCGTATTCGGAGACGATGTTGACCCGGTCCATGAAGACCGCCTTGATCGCGTCCTGCCAGCTCCACAAGGAGAGCGGATAGTAGCTCAACGGCCGGAAATCCGCGTTGAGCACCAGCGCCGGACAACCGTCCGGCGAGGCCATCGGATGCATCACATGCGCCGTCACCCGTATCGCGCCTCCGCTTCCTGGGCTCGCACGAATCCTGCCGCATTAATGTAAGCGCGATGCGACAGGAATGTGAAGCGACGATGTTGCGGCGCGAATGCGCATCCTCCGCAGGCGAAAGCCTACGGAGGCAAGATAGCTGCGGGGGATGAATCCAGGACGAGGCGCCCCGCCCGTAACCGGGCGCGGCAGCCGATCTCAGCGCGTCGGAATCGGCTTTTCGCCGCGATAATCGTAGAAGCCGCGCTTGGTCTTGCGGCCGAGCCAGCCAGCCTCGACATATTTCACCAGCAGCGGGCACGGCCGGTATTTCGAGTCGGCGAGCCCATCATGGAGCACCTGCATCACCGACAGGCAGGTGTCGAGGCCGATGAAGTCTGCGAGCTGGAGCGGGCCCATCGGGTGATTCGCGCCGAGCCGCATCGCGGTGTCGATCGCCTCGACCGAGCCGACGCCCTCATAAAGCGTGTAGACGGCCTCGTTGATCATCGGCAGCAGGATGCGGTTGACGATGAAGGCCGGAAAATCCTCGGAGACCGACGCGGTCTTGTGCAGCGACGCGACGAAGCTCTTGGCGCGCTCGAAGGTGCCGTCGTCGGTCGCGATGCCGCGGATCAGCTCGACGAGCTGCATCAGCGGCACCGGGTTCATGAAATGAATGCCGATGAAGTGCTCGGGGCGATCGGTCGCCGCGGCGAGCCGCGTGATCGAGATCGACGAGGTGTTCGAGGCCAGGATCGCGTCGGGACGCAGATGGGGGCAGACGGCGGTGAAGATCTTGCGCTTCACCTCCTCGCTCTCGGTCGCAGCCTCGATCACGAGGTCGCACGGACCGAGATCCTCGAGCTTCGGCGCCGAGACGATCCGCTTCATCGCCGTGCGGCGATCCTCATCGGCGATGGCGCCCTTGGCGACCTGCCGGGCCATGTTGCCGTCGATCGTCGCCATCGCCGCATTGATGCGATCCTCGGCGACGTCGTGCAGCCTGATGTCGAAGCCCGCGACCGAAGCGACATGGGCGATGCCATTGCCCATCTGCCCGGCTCCGATGATGCCGACGGTCTTGATCTGGTGATCCATGTGACGCTTCTGTTCCGCGAGGGAGCTGGCGCGGACGGCTCATAGCCGCCCGCGGCGCGACTTAGTTTACCGGTTACTTGCCGGCCTTTTCGAGTTCTTTGTCGAGCTCGGGCAGGATGGTGAAGAGATCGCCGACGAGGCCGTAATCGGCGATCTGGAAGATCGGCGCCTCCTCGTCCTTGTTGATGGCGACGATGACCTTCGAATCCTTCATGCCGGCGAGGTGCTGGATCGCGCCGGAGATGCCGACCGCGACATAGAGCTCGGGGGCGACGACTTTGCCGGTCTGGCCGACCTGCCAGTCGTTCGGGGCATAGCCGGCATCGACCGCGGCGCGCGAGGCGCCCATCGCCGCGCCGAGGCGATCCGCAACCGGCTCGATCACCTTGGCGAAGTTCTCGGCCGAGGCGAGCGCGCGCCCGCCCGAGACGATGATCTTGGCCGAGGCCAACTCCGGCCGGTCGGACTTGGCGACCTCTTCGCCCTTGAAGGACGAGGTGCCGGGGTTCGCGGCAGCAGAGACGCTCTCGATCGGAGCGCTGGCGGAGCCGTCCGCGGTCGCGGCGAAGGAAGCGCCGCGCACGGTGATCACCTTCTTGGCGTCCGAGGATTGCACCGTCTGGATGGCGTTGCCGGCATAGATCGGTCGCTCGAAGGTGTCGGCCGAGACGACCTTGGTGACTTCCGAGACCTGCATCACGTCGAGCAACGCGGCGACGCGCGGCATCACGTTCTTGCCGGTGGTGGTGCCAGGCGCGACGAGCGCGTCATAGCCAGGGGCGAGCGAGACGATCAGCGCCGCCAGCGGCTCGGCCAGGCGATGCTCGTAAGAGGCATCGTCGGCGAGCAGCACCTTCTCGACGCCGTCGAGCTTGGCGGCGGCTTCCGCCACGGCCTTGGCGTTGTGGCCGGCGACCAGGACATGCACGGGCGCGCCGAGATCCTTGGCGGCGGTCAGCGCCTTGCGGGTGGCCTCGTTGAGGCTCTTGTTGTCGTGCTTGGCGAGCAGCAGCGTGGTCATCAGATCACCCCGGCGGTCTTGAGCTTGGAGACGAG